>Ga0257123_1000146_pt1 | contig 63579 bp, 73 predicted proteins | sample SI106_135metaG_FD_190185 | JGI IMG/M metagenome (GOLD analysis project Ga0257123, IMG submission 190185) | Marine microbial communities from Saanich Inlet, British Columbia, Canada - SI106_135 | ecosystem: Environmental > Aquatic > Marine > Inlet | place: Canada: British Columbia | collected...
GTGGGCGGATTTGTCAGTTTCATATCTAAAAACTATTTATATGTTAAAACCAAAATATTTTCTTTATGCTCGCAAGAGTACAGAGGACGATAACAAACAAGTTATGAGTATAGAAGCTCAGCTATTTGAGTTGAAGGAATTTGCTCGCAAAGAAAATCTTGAAATTCTAGAGGAATTTCAAGAGTCAAAAAGCGCAAAGACACCTGGAAGAACAGTTTTTGGTGAGATGATGGCGAAAGTTGAGGAAATGGGAGATATAGGGATATTGGCGTGGCATCCAGACCGCCTCGCGCGTAATTCAATTGACGGTGGGAGAATAATCTATGCAGTAGACCAGGAAAACATTGTGTCTTTACGCTTTCCGACATTTTGGTTTGAACCGACACCGCAGGGGTTGTTTATGCTTCAAGTGGCATTTGGTCAATCCAAGTATTATTCAGATAATCTCGTTCAAAATGTAAAGCGGGGAATCCGCCAAAAAGTCCGCCGTGGTGAGTGGCTTGGTATTGCTCCACCAGGATATATTAATAATCCTCGTACTCGGAATATCGAACCTCATCCAACTCATTCTCGTATTATCAAAAAAGCGTTTGAAAGATATGCAAAGGGAGATCAGACTTTTATTTCCACGGCGGACTTTTTGGCGGAATGTGGCATGACTACAAAGTTTGGCACGTCACTTGCCAAATGTTCCATACAAATCATGTTAACAAACAGGGTATATTTAGGGTTTGTAAAGCATAAAGGAGAATTATTTGATGGAACATTTACGCCAATTATTACCCCGAAATTATTTGAAGCCGTACAGAAAGTTATCGCGACAAAAGCGAAACCACGCAAAGTTAAAAATGGGCACAATTTTCCTTTCACAGGATTATTTAAATGCGGAGGGTGCGAAAGTATGATAACCGCTCAGTGGGCAACAGGGAGATTGGGAGGAAGATATAGATATTATCGCTGTTCAAAGAAGAAAGGAAAATGTAGTCAAAAATACTTGCGTGAGGATAGACTTGTCGCTCAAATTAAGGAACGGCTTCAAAAAATTTCTCTTTGCGATGAGAGTATTGATAAGATGCTTGAGCAAGTAAAGCAATGGAAGAAAGAAAATAATCTCTCATCGCAAACTTGCGTTCAAAATCTTGCTGATAAAAGCAAAGTAAGCGAAGAAAAATTGGACAAGCTCGTTTCATCTTATCTTGATGGTGATATACCAAAAGAATTATACATCAAGAAAAAAGACGAGCTTATGAGGGAATCGCTTGCTTTGAAAGATAAAAAGAAAGATTTTGAACGCAAGGGTAATAATTGGGTCGAACCCCTGCGGGAATGGATTTTAGATATGAAACAAGCCAACTTTTTATCCTCGTCCGATGATTTTCCCAAGATAAAGGAACTCGTCAAAAAAGTTGGAACGAACCCCTTGGTTCGTGACAAATCCGCCCACTTCGGCGCGACCCCGCCGTCTGAATTCGTCTTTGCTTACCGTACTAAATCGCCGTTTTCTCATTCTCTTTTATCTCCGATAAAAGCGAAAAATTTTTGGGAATTGGATGAAGTTAATTTTGGTCCGCCCGGTAGGATTTGAACCTACGACATTCTCCTTAAGAGGGAGCTGCTCTACCAACTGAGCTACGGGCGGTATTATTTACTTGTGCCGGGGAGAGGACTTGAACCTCCACGGATTGCTCCACTAGTTCCTAAGACTAGCGCGTCTACCAATTTCGCCACCCCGGCATATTTTGTATATATTATCATACTTAACTTCTATAGCATAGACAAAAGATATTTAAAACACAAACTTAAACAGCGTTATAAAGATATTTTTTATACTATTGAAAAACCTTATTGCAACTCCCCTTTCATATTGCGAGTCTTTAGAACTAATAACTGATGCCACTAAACTAGATGGGTCGTTTATATTATTTAAATCTTCTGATACATCTACATTAGAAAGTTCATCATCAAAACCTACAGCAAGTGATGTATCTGAAGCGCCATCTTCTATACCTATATTTAAATCGTCTGGAATCGGTAACCCTTGTGCACGTAATGACTCTAATAAATTACGGAAGTCTATAACTTCTTTTTGTTCGTCTTGAGTCAAAGCGTCAAGCTTAAAATCAATAAATTTATTACAATAAATCTCATTTATCTTCTTCATTGTTGTTATATAAACATAACCAGTACTTGAATCCATGTCCCATGGTTCAAGAATATCTGATGAATATTTTTCTTGAAAAGTTTTAACGGCATTAAAAGTAGCAATGTCATAAGTACCTGTCACTTCTAAATCAAAACCTTCAAAATCGTTTAAAAAAGTCTGAAGCTTTAGAACTTCTACAATATCATTGTCTGCCCCAAATTTTATTGGTTTAAGTAAATATTCAGTACAAACTGTTGGCTCATCTGGCGCTACAACTTCTGGAGTAGTAGACGCTGCTTGCTCTGGTATACCTCCTTCCGGCAAAAGAGATAATTCTATTCCACCTACATTATCACTAAATCTATATGCAGCTGGTCTAAAATAATGAGGCATACTCAAATCAAGCCCAGTGATTGTCATAGAATGATTTGTAACAAATAGATTTGTTTTTAGAGTTGATGTCGCATATTCCACAAACGGTAATACTGCTGAAGTATACGAAGTTATATCATAAAATACCTTACTTAAAGCTTGCAGATTTGTGTCCCAAGTTACTAAAGCCGTACTTGTGGAAGTTTTTTCAACTCTTTCATTATTAATTTTAAATGTCGTTATCGTACCTCCTCCACCTCCTCCTCCCCCACTTAAGGGTGCAGGACTTGGTGTTGGTGTGGGAGTTGGTGGAGTAGAAGTCGCTGGTGGTGTTACGACTGGTGGAGTAGAAGTCGCTGGTGGTGGTGTTACGACTGGTGGTATAACTGGTGCATTTGTAACAGTAACAGAACTACTACAGCTTGCTGAAGAGCCACCAGATGCAATGGACACAGAAGCTGTCTTAATACCAGTCGTTGTGTATGCCTTACTTACAGATCCAGAAGCACCCGCCAATGCCTCTGTTCCAGACCATGAGAAAGTATATGAACCAGTCCCTCCTGACACATTAGATGACCAAGTCACAGTGCCACCCACAGTCGGCGTAGTAGTACTAACAGAGCATGACACTGAAAGAGACTGCGCATTAACTGTATTGATTAATAAAGTATCGACCAATGGTATGAACATAAACAATCCATGCAAAAATAACCCGATTATAAAACCGGCCATTATAGCGCCTAAACTAGCACTAATATTCTTTATTATTTTTTGAGATTTGTTGTACTTCATAGTTAAATAAAAGCACTACAAAGAACAACACTTGCGACATGGCAGATTTTAACCTGCACTTCCTTAAAGACCTATGTTTGTCACTACTTTATCTTTATAACAAACCCTAGTCAACCAAAATTATGATACAGATAACCATATTTAATACATGTCAATGTATATTTAAGATGTCCTTTAGAAATGTCTTTTATAAATGGCTTTATATAGATACAAAAAAGGAGGTAATAAGCTCTTAACTTACTACCCCCTCTGTATGTTTACATACAAACTATTAACTACGGCCCCGTTGTTGCAGTTGCGGCTGCTTCTCCACCATCTCCACCATCTGCAGTTACGATTGTAGTGTCAGATTGCTGCTTAGCAGCCTCATACTGAAGTAATCCAAGCGTTAAAGCAGGTGCTACATTTTTGGCAGTTCCTCCAATACCCGCAAGGAATGCTCTGACTCCTGTCGTTCCAGATTTTGGAATTATAACTAAATTACTACCCTGTTCATTTTGAACAAAACAGTTTTCTACTACAAGACCTTGATTTTTCCCACTTTTTAGAACTATCCCATCAAATGGCCTGCTATTTGAAGTATCCTTCTTATCCTTATATGCTTCCACAGCTTTTTGATTCGGTTGGACATACTCAAAGCGCCAGTTTGATATTCCTTCTTCAGAATTACTACTTTCCGATACCTCTCTTTTAGGCATAGTACACCCTGATACAAAGAATCCTATTAACACCAAAACTAAAATAACTGACTTGAAATACTTCATAATACTTTCCTCCTCAATTTTTGACCAAAATATAAATGAATTTGTATATATTAAATTAAATCAAGAACTCGCAGAAATAAAATTCGAACTTTCTATTAAGATGTTTACACTACTTTAACAACTTTGTCAACCAATACTAAACAAAAAGGCTTCATAATTTACGTTACAAACTGTAAATTATGAAGCACTTTATTATGACGCCTAGCACTACCTTATCTCAAATTGATCTATGAACCTCCAATTTAAGATAGAGTCGTCATGCTTAGTAGGTTTCCCATCCCAATTATCCGGAGCAACGGTTATCAAAGAATTCTTTTTTTGTATTCCACCATTACTAGTGTATAAAAGAGTGAGTTCATAAGCTTTCAGATAAAATTTCATATTTGCAGTATTTTTTTTAATATTATAATTACGCAAAACCTCTGCTTCTGAAATCTTTGGCGTCTTTTTTATACGAGATCCACTTATAACTCCTCCATCTGCCAGATCCATCATTTTAAACATCTCTTTAGCAAGATTTTTTCCTACTGGAAGCGGTGTTTTTGCAATCTTTGAGATTATAAGACTATAATCTTTTAGATCACTTTTTGTAGAAATAGACGGAACTTCAAATAACCAAAAGAATCCAACCCCTCCGATAATAAGCGTAACGATTACAAAAAAAATCTTTATCTTCCATTCCCTAGGCATTCCAAACTCTCTTATCCTTTTATTCATTTCTTTTCCCAGCCTTTCTTTTCTTAGAAATTTTTTGAATTATCTTTTTATTTTTTTGTAAAAAACAATAGATACATCGTCTTAGCTACTATCTATCTTCTGGTATTATAGCAAATAATATATGTTTTGTCAAGTACCTATTGCAAACAAAATCCCGACCATAAATGTCGGGATTTTGTTTTATTATCGTCTTTAAATTATATTGTATTAAGAGTATTGCTTAATATGTTTATGATTGCATAAGCTCCAACCATTATAAACATACCTACAATACCCCATACCATATGTTGTTTTCCTTTAGTCCTGCCCTCTTCACTGTCAGCATTCATTATAAACTGTGCCAAACCCCAAAGAAAAAATACTAATCCTGCTGCAAACAAAAGTCCTATGAGTGGATTTATAATCAGGAACTCAATACTATCGATTAATCTATAAACCGAAGACATATATTTTTAGAGAGTTACAGACGGTATGTCTATTGTTGAGCCGTCGTTTACTTCAAACGTATTAGCAAGAAGGTTTACTAATCCCCATACAGAAACCATTACAAAGAGTGCAATAATTCCCCAAAGCATTATATTCCTTCCTTCCCCTTTCTTCTCTTCATCTCCAGAGTTCATTATGTACATTGCAAGACCCCAGAAGAAGAATAGGAGTGCAAGAGCTACAACGATAGGAGTTGCAGTACCTATAATACTTCCAAATGTATCCAATACAGAATCTGCATCAGCAGCTAAAGCCATGACTGGAGTTATTGCTAAAATACTTAGACCAAAAACAGTAAATTTTTTCATTTTTTTATAAATAATAAGTAATTAATAGACGACCAATAAATTTTAATTTATATAGATAGTATAATACGTTCCCTGTAACCTTGTAAATAGCAGTAATGTGGATATTTTTAAAAGAATGTATTTGCTAGTATATTGACTATTTGCCATACAAAAAGCATCACAAACAATGCGATAATACCCCATATCATATGGCTTTTCCCTTGCACTCTCTTTTCTACATCGTCTGAATTTAGTACAAACTTCGCGACACCCCAGAAAAAGAACAGAAGTGCTAATGCCACAACAAGTATAACGGCTTGGTTTATAAGATTGATCGTAAAAAATATTATATCTGTAATAGTTGATCCTGTGCCGTATACATAATTTGAAGCAAAGCTTCCAGATCCACCGGTACCAAATCCATAGTTAGAACCGTAGTTATATCTAGAGTTGCGGTTCTGTCTAAATACACTATTAGTTTGTGCAAATGATATGAGTGGCATAAAAAATACCATTGCGCTAAATAAAAATAATTTAATTTTTTTAATGTGTTTTTTCATATAAATATTATGTTAACTCTATTGTATAACTAGACTGTACGACATCTCTTCTTATCTCATCTACAGTCCCTTGTATTGCATATGAAAGAAGCGATGCACCAAGTATTACAGCAGCACCTATAAGTGTCCACATCAGTGCTTTTCTTGCTGTTATTAGGTCCTCTGGTTTTCCTTGCGCCTTTACAAACAAAAAACCTGAATAAATAATCATAATCACTATGATAGGTATAGCAATAGTTATCACAACATCAAGAAGCGCTCTTAGAAAATCTGGGATTGAAGTGTACCCATCTTTTAGAGGGTTTTGAAGAGAGTTTGAACCTTGAGCAGAAACAATAGCAAAAGGAGAAAACAACATTACTGCAATCATACTAAAATAAATCTTCTTTATATTTTTCATACTAGAATTATCTCTTATTATCTGAACCATATCAATACTATCTACTGCGTAACAACAAGTCTAACTCTTTATCGGCAAGGCTTACAGCATCCCCTAAGCGCACCCTACCAGATGTAACAGACTCTATTAAGTTTCTAAATATATCGTCAGTCTTTCCGCTATCTGGATCAAGCCAAGATTTTGACATCAAAGCAGCGTCATAGAAGACCGAATTAACTGCGTCTGTTGGTTTGTTTACAAGTATGTCACGTCTTACAGGAGGTAGTCTGAAGTCTTCTGAAGACTGTGCGATGCTTTCAATACTTGTAAGAGCTAACCCTACAGTAAGTGCCCCTACTTGGTTTTTGGAATTACCTGGGATAGTAAAGGCTGACATCTTGCCATATGTTATTTTCGTATTAGAGTCTCTTAGCTGTGGCAATGGACTGATATTAAAATTTAAGTTTGGATTAGACCTAATAATTGTCTCAAACTCACTTGCAAATCCAAAGTATATTGCTAAATCCCCCGCAGCAAATAATTGCTTAGAATTTGGAAGTGATTTATTCCACGAATATACGGATTTTACAGGGTTTGAAAACTCTGTATAGAATCTCACAGCAGCTTCTGCAGGAGGTGTCGCAAAACCAAGTTTCTCGTTGATTATAGACTCAAGTCCGTTTGATGTAGGCACTACAATCCTATTACCAGATTGGATTATAAAAGCAGAAAGTATTTCTTTTGCATTTTCTACATTAGTAAACTCACCTAGTGCCGTAAAACTTCTTGTAATATTTGAGGCAGTATCACGCTGTGTAATCTTTGGGCTTAATGTAAAAAGCTCATCCCAAAACTCAGGTGGGTTTGCTATACCCACACTCTGGAATATATCTCTATTCCAATACATAATCATAGGATCTATAGTAAATGGTAATCCCAACACGCCATTTTCTGTAAGATATATCTCACCTTCTTCTACAAAAGTATTTTTAAAATCACGCTCAGAAACAGTGTCGTAAGGAATCTCTATTATCTTCTCTCTATTTCGTACAACTCCGTCATGCTCAAGTAATAATAAATCTGGACCAGCTCCAGCAGCTAACGCTTCTATAAATTCTTCTTGATATGTTTCTTTATTTTTTTGCGTATAAGTTACTGCAGAAAAACGACCATTGTTAGAATTTAGTTGAGTTATTAATTTGTTCATTGTCTCCGCCGGTACGGTGCCCCATATCTCTACCGTACCTATCTCTTGATCAGAGTTCCCTAACCCACCTACACCAGCAAATACGAGCATACCTGCGATCGCAAGTACTACAAATATAGCCATTACTACAATTTGAAAATTTGTCATGTTCATAAGCCTAGTATATTTTAATTATTATTTTTATGAAAAATCAGACCGTAATGATGTTCTCCTGCATCAAACCTACTATCAAACTCAAAACCTTTTTCTGTAAAAATCCCTCTTGCTGTGCTTTCTGTCACTATATTACTAGCTTGTGGACCCATACCACCAAAAGAGTCACTCCAATCTACAACCATTAGCCTGCCATTAGCTTTCAGTACACGACGTATCTCTATTGCTGTCGTACCTTTGTCTTCTAGTTGGAAAAGTGTATTTGCGATAATCACAGCATCCACTGACTCGTCACCAAGCTTTGTCCCATCGACAGTCTCAATATCTCCCCAGAGAACATCCACATTTTCTCTCTTTGCATCTTCTACCATCCTTTTTACTTTTTGCAAAAGTGATTGCTGTAAGTCTATCGCATATACACGACCTCTGTCTCCCACCAACTCACTTACTGCCATCACATAGTGACCAGAACCAGAACCGAAGTCTGCAACTGACATCCCTTCAGTCAAATGTAATTGTTTTATATTATTTTTGGGATCTGAAAACATTACTAATAGTATACAATTTATTTTATAAGCATACGAGTGCAGCTATGCTATCTCCTGCTCTAAGTTTCATTATTCGCACTCCTTGTGTCTGTCTTCCAAGAGACGGCACTTCTTTTAGGTCAAGCCGTATCACCTGCCCTTTCTTTGACATAGCCACAAGCTCTAAGTCATCTGAACCATCGGAACCTATTGCTTTTGCTGCTATTAGGTTACCTGTCTTTGTAGTTACCTTTGCTGTTTTGATACCAGAACCACCGCGGTTTTGTACTTTATATTCTTTTATTTTTGTTTTCTTTCCGTATCCAGATGCGCTCAATACTAGAATCTCCGCTGTATTATCACCAGCTTTTACAACACCTGCGCTTATTACCTTATCGTCACTTCCTATCTTTATAGCGCGCACTCCTGCTGCATTTCTACCCATCTCTCGTATGTCGTCTCCCTTAAAGCGGATTGACTGTCCTTTTGTTGTAGCTACCACCACTTCATCGCCCTTTTCAAGTAGTGATGCAGATATAAGCCTGTCTTCTTTGCCAAGCGTAATAGCGATGAGTCCACTTCGTCTTACATCGTAGAAATTCTCAGCTGCGACCCTCTTTGCAGTACCGTTCTCTGTTACCATCACAAGTGACAAAGCATCTTTCTTTGCATCCTTTGGAAGCGCTAATACTGAAGTTATGTTCTCACCTTGTGGAAGCGACAAGAAATTCATAATAGACTTTCCTCGTGTAGCCCGCCGTCCTTCTGGAATGTCATACATCTTCATCTGGTAAACCTTTCCTCGGTCAGAGAAAAATAGCATGTCACTGTGTGTACTTGCTGTTAGGAATGTAGTTACAAAGTCTTCTTCTTTTGTATTAAGATCAACCACTCCTACTCCACCTCGTTTTTGTTTTTTGTATTCGTCAGGATTAGTTCTTTTGATATAACCACCTGATGTAAGTACTAATATACTTTCCTCGTCAGGTATTAGGTCTTCGACAGAAATAGACTTTACTCCACCTTTAACTACTTTTGTTCTTCGCTCGTCGCCATACTTCTCAATAATCTCTTTGAGTTCGTTCTTAATAGTAGTAAGGATCTTTTTAGGACTTCCTAGGAGTTCTTTGAGGTCTTTAATAAGTTGTTGAATTGCCTTTAGCTCATCTTCTATCTTTTTTCGCTCAAGCCCTGCAAGCTTCTGTAGTCGCATCTCAAGTATTGCTGTAGCTTGTTTATCAGAGAATTTAAATTCTTTCATCAGAGCAGCATGTGCAGATGGAGCGTCTTTGGATGCTTTTATAGTCTTTATAATCTTGTCTATATGATCAAGAGCCTTTTTAAGGCCGAGTAATATATGCTCACGGTCCTCTGCCTTCCTGAGGTCAAACTCTGTTCTTCGTTTTACTACTATTTGTCTGTGAGAAATAAACTCTTCTAAGATTCTTTTAAGTGAAAGTGTCTGTGGTACGCCGTCCACAAGCACCACCATATTGAAATGAAATGTCTCTTCAAGTTGTGTATGTTTATAAATATAATTTAGAACGTTCTGTGGTTGTGCACCCCCTTTGAGCTCTACTACCACTCGTATATCTCCCTTTGCAGATTCGTCTCGTAAGTCTTTTATGCCTTCTAGTTTTTTGTCGCGTACGAGGTCTGCTATCTTTACTATCATGTCGGATTTGTTAACACGATATGGGATTGAACTAATTACAATATTAAAATTCCCTTTTTTGTCTTCTACTATCTCTGCGTCACCTCGGGTAAGCACACCCCCTTTACCGCTTGAGTACGCATGATGAATGTCTTTATGATTATAAATAATCCCACCGACTGGAAAGTCAGGGCCTTTGATATGCTTCATCAGGTCTTCTGTTCCTGCGTCTTTATTGTCTATGAGCTCTATGACGGCATTACAAACCTCACCAAGGTTGTGAGGTGCCATATTTGTTGCCATACCGACAGCAATACCAAGTGTACCGTTAAGAAGGATGTTTGGCACTGCCGCTGGCAAAACTATGGGCTCTTTTCTTGTACCGTCGTAGTTGGGACGCCACTCTACTGTGTCCTTCTCTAAGTCACGCAGAAGCTCACCTGAAAGCTTTGACATTTTTGCTTCCGTATAACGCATAGCAGCTGGAGAGTCCCCATCAATTGAACCGAAGTTACCTTGACCTATAACAAGCGGATATCTGTATGTAAAGTTTTGTGCCATTTTTGCCATACCGTCATAGATAGCCACGTCACCATGTGGATGGTATTTACCCATCACGTCTCCGATAACTGCTGCTGACTTTCTAAACTTCGCAGAGGAATTCAAGCCCATCTGATTCATGGTATGTAAGACCCTTCTTGCTCCGGGCTTCAGGCCGTCGCGTACGTCAGGAAGAGCACGCATAGTGATGACGGACATCGCATAGTCCAAATAAGACTCTCTCATTTCGGAGCTTATGCTTTGTTGTATTACGTTTTGATGCGGTACTATTTCCGCTTTATTACCGCCAGCTGGCGGTTTTTTTTCTTCCTCTTTCTTTGCCATAATTGTGTCTAATTATAGCACATTTGGGATATTTTTGAAAGAAAAAAGGCGACTCACGGATATAAAATCCCGCGAATCGCCTAATCTAAATAAGCAACAGTTTGTACTCTAAAATTTTATTGCCCAAACCCCCGCTGCAAGTAAAATACCTATAATAAAACAGAATAAATATCCTACATCTTTATAACTACGATAGTCGTCATTACGATGATGAATCATTCCCAGAATACCAACGATTGTCATAATAACTCCAACAACTAATATCCCAATGGACATAACCATAAATATCTCCTTTTTATAAAGATTCTTCTGTATTAGCTTTTATTATAAGGTGCATACTTCTTACAGAAAATATAGTTTTACCAGTCGCAGTTGTAAACAACCCATTCAAGAAGAAAAATTGCTCTCTACCACCTTTACCATCTTCATCATCTTTTGTTTCAAACTCGCCTCTAATAAATAGACAATTCCCAGATACTCTTCTTGCACCTATTTGAAAACTATCAATATTAGGTTCAGTAAATTTAACACTAAATAAGTCCTTCCCAACAAGATGGTTTGCTGCAATCCTTGCCATTCTTTCGCTCCATTCTTCACCTTCCTTACACAGATTAAGAGCAAACCACTTACCCTTGAATATCATAGCGCTATTTGTTAAACCAAGTCTTAGCTGAAGAGAAGCTAATGATTCCGGTTTTACTATTGTATTCGTATCCATTTTCAAGTCCCTTTCACAAAAAGTTATACTGCAATATTCTGCTGCTGAGTATACCTTGGATATCAAGTCATGTCAAGAAAATACATAAATACCTCATTCCTTGAAGAAACGAGGTATTTAGGGGCTTTTTAGCCTATTTTTTTACTGCTGGAAGATACCTTCAAGCTCTCTTCTGCTTTCATCAAACTGTTCTCTACCCTCTTCAAACACTTCAGAAAATCCTTCCTTTACGCCTGCCACAAGAGATGGACTGTCTTGCTTTCTAACCACTTCTGCCTCTTGACCAAACCTCAACCCAACTACTGAAAGCCATACTATAAATATTATCCCTGCGATTATTGCAGCGACTATGAAAGCTATTTTCATACGATATGATTCTGGCTTTTCTCTTAATTTGTCTACTGTATTTAACATAATAGATTTTGTTAATTTTTAAGAACCACTATTTCCCCCTCTTTACCATCTAAATCTTTTTTCTTTATTGTTAATTTATCAATTGGCTTACCGTTCTCACCTCCGTCTTCTTTCAAGAATTTTGCTAAAGCACTTTCTTTCCCTTCTTCTATTTCTCCGTAGTGCATCGGTATTACAATCTTCGGCTCAAGGTCTACAGCAATAGCATGTGCGTCTGCCGTACCAAGCACTCCGTTTCCACCGATAGGTACAAATAAAATATCAATATTACCAAGAGCTTCTTTTACATCTGCATTAAGCTTTTTAGAATTAAGTGCACCTAAAAATACTAAGTTCATCCCTTCAAGCACTATAGAGTACACTGTGTTTATCCTATCACTTCCACCATATCCTGAAACACTCTGTAAACCTTTTATAAAAACTTTTTTAACTTCATATTCTCCGGGGCCTGTTATAGCGAAAGGTTCTTTGTCGCCATGAGTTACTTGCCCTATACCGTTAAAGTCTTTGTCATTCAAGCTAACAACAGCAATATCAGCACCAAATTTGGCGCCACTTAATTTTGATTCTTTTGAAATAGGGTTTATAGCGACCGTAGTATCCCCAAATGCCGCCTTAAAAAATTCCCCTCCGTGATATGTAATTACCATAATCTCTATTGTAGCAGATAATTGCAAAAGGTTAAGTTTTATAGTAATATTGAGAACATTGTTTTATTAATCCTTGTGTAGGAACTAACCCCACTCAATACTGTAATTGCAAGAGAATGAGAGGACATCCTGCGCTATTTTAAATTATGACAACAAAAACTGAAGACTTAGAAGATAAAGTAGAAGAAACAAAAGAAGAAGATTTAATACTACAAAAGAAGACTGGGAAAAAGGATTCCGTAATGGCGAAGCTATTAAACGATAGCCCTAATCCACCCGAATCAGGAGACCTTGTTGAAGGTCCTGTTATTGGCATTGAGAAATCAAGTGTATTTATTGATTTACATCCATTCGGAACTGGTATTATTTACGGAAAAGAATTCCTACAAGCATCTGACGTACTTAGGAAAGTAAACCTTGGCGACAAGGTCGCAGCAAAAGTAGTTGACCGAACTACAAATAAAGATGGTTATATTGAACTATCTCTCAAAGAAGCTCGACAAGCACTTCTTTGGAGTGAAGCAGAAGTTGCTATTGCAAATAAAAGTATTATTGAAGTCCCTGTAAAAGAAGCAAACAAAGGCGGGCTTATACTTGAATGGAAGAGCATACAAGGTTTCTTGCCTGCATCACAACTTAAAGCAGGTCATTACCCACGAGTAACAGACGGCGACAAAGATAAAATCCTAAACGAATTAAATAAATTAGTAGGTACAAAACTTTCAGTATCTATTATCACAGCAGATCCTAAAGAAGGTAAACTTATCTTCTCTGAAAAAGATCCAGAAAAGAAAGAGAAAGAAAAGATTGTAGACAAGTATGCAGTTGGCGATGAATTAGATGGAGAAGTAACAGGTATCGTTGACTTTGGTATCTTTGTAAAGATTGAGGAGGGGCTTGAAGGGCTTGTGCACATTTCTGAGATTGAATGGGGTCTAGTAGATGATCCTAAAGCACTCTTCAAAGTAGGAGACAAAACAAAAGTTAAAATTATAGAAATCAAAGACGGTAAGATCTCACTTTCTATAAAAGCTATGAAGGAAAACCCTTGGAAGAGCGCGATAGATAAGTATAAAAAAGATGACAGTGTTACTGGCGTTGTAATCAAATACAATAAACACGGAGCTCTTGCTTCAATAGAAGAAGGGGTTGCAGGACTAGTACATGTGTCAGAATTTGAAAACGAAGAAGAATTACGCAATACACTTGAACTTGGGAAGACTTACAATTTCAAGATAGCAGTATTTGAACCAAAAGAACAAAAAATGACGCTTTCGTTTAAGAAAGAAGCTTAACAAGACAAACAAAATACAAAAATAAACAGCTCATCTCACGATGAGCTGTTTATTTTTTAATCTATCCAAGGTTCGACCTTGGATTTTATAAGACAATCTCAGTTCACATACGCTTCAAGTATAGCTATTTCATTTGTTACCTTTAGCTTTTCAGCAATTTCTGAGAATAATGTTTTATTACTTAATCCAACTATCAATTTATCTAATTTTGTAAGTCCAGGATATGGAATAAGAGTATAAGTTTTCCATTCGCCATTTTTAAATTGATATTTTGTTCCATTTATAAACACAGGTATTTCGTGGAGTACATATTCTGACAGGCTCTCTAATCTTACCTCGTCTAAGTTTCTGTCAGGTCTACCTTCTTTTATTATTGAGTAGACGTAATCATGAAATTCTTTATTGTTCTTAAAAGCATCACGAACTACTTCTAGCCTGTGTTCATGATACTTAGTCTTACTAACATCTTTCCACCTAGCTATTGTTACTTTACTGGCTTCATCTTTTGGTAGAGTTGAGAGAATCTCTTCTATCTTCTTTTGTTTTTCATCAGCCAATCTATAAGCTCTTTTTAAAGCTCTCGCTTTAGACCGACCATCTAATATCTCTATGTTGATTGCATAAATATCGTCTGCTATTAAAACAAGAACACCATCTTTTGTGTGTTGTAGTGCCCATTCAATATATTTTCTTATATTCTCCTTAGTAAAATATTTGTTTCCAAGACTGACACCAATCCATATATTGTGTTTTTTGGATTCAACTTCATCTTTTGTTGTGTTTACATATTGTTTAATTCTCATATTCCAAAATATACCATAATATCTATTATTCTAAGGCCTTGCCTTGGATATTATTGAATTCTTCTATGAGTTCCTTGAAATCATTCAATTGAGAAAAGTGTTCTGGAAAAGAATCTTTGCTAAGAATTAGCTTATCAGACCTATCCCCTAAAAAATAATCGTGATAGCTTGAATACTTATAATCATCTATAAAATTCTTAGCTTTTGTTGGGTTAGAAATACCCTCTTCTTTCCAATTTGAATCAACCAATTTAACAGGATTAAGATGTATGTATGAAAACACCCAATTTAAATATTCATCAGTATCAATATGTTTTGAATTGAATTTACTTTCAAACAATGATCCCTTTCTTTCATATTTTTTATTAAAATACATTGAGTATGCTGTTAATAATTTTTGCATAAACAAACTAATACCACCCTCTACTCTCTCATATAAAAGAATATGAAAATGATTAGGCATTAAACAATACGCTCCAATATCAACAAGGCTTTCTCCTCTTTCTATCTCATCCAAGGCCTTGCCTTGGATTAATTTAAATATAATAGATTTACTACTATTACACACAAACAAAAGTTTTATAAACCTTCTTTTATCTGCTTCATCTAAAAAGATAGTGTTCTTTAATATCCCTCGATTATATATATGATAATGTTCACCTATTACAAAAGGAGTTTTTCTTAAAGACATGTAATAATATTATAGAGGTATATTCTGCACATTCCAAGGCAAGGCCTTGGACAACAATTATCTATTAAACTCATTCATTGCATTAGACCTTCCTTCTTTTATTATCACTTCAAGCGCTTCATTTACTTTTTTGAATACTTTCTTAAGTATTTCTGTTTCTTTCTTTTTAAAGTCCCCTAATATAAAATCTATTACTTTCTGTTCTGTTTTTATTTTTTTGATTTTCCCAGATGGTGTCGCAGGTGCAATACCAACCCTTATACGAATAAAATCTTTTGTTTTTATACTACGCACGATAGACTCTATTCCTTTATGCCCACCTGACCCCCTACCAAATGAGATCTTAATCTTACCAAGTGGCATATCAAGATCATCGTAGATAACAACCAAATTCTCTGCTTTCTTTTTACTTGTAATAAGTGGCTTTATAGAAAGTCCCGACTTATTCATAAACCCTTGTGGCAATAAAAGCTCAATTTTTTGCTTTCCTATCTTCCCTTCAGTTACAAAAGCCTTTAATTTTTTATTATTTTCAAAAGTAGCAAGTTTATTTTTCTTTGCAAAACTTTCCACAGAAAGAGCGCCCGTGTTGTGCCGAGTGTTTTCGTATTCTTCACCTGGGTTTCCAAGTCCTACTATGTAAATCATAAAAAGATTATATCACACACTTTTAAATATTGTGTCAAACAGATGTTTCAAGTACAATGTGTGTAAATGGAACCTAAAAAAGAAAACTTTTTTAAAGAAGTTCTAAAATTCTCCCTCATTGCGATTCTTATAGTCGCTCCAATACGTATTTTTATTGCACAGCCATTTGTAGTAAGTGGTGCATCTATGCAACCGAACTTTGACAGTAGCCAATACCTTATAGTTGACCAATTAAGCTATCAGTTTGGTACACCTGAGCGTGGAGAGGTGATTATTTTCAAATACCCCAAAGACCCCTCAACTTTTTTCATAAAAAGAGTTATAGGACTCCCAAATGAGACTGTTATTATGGATTCTGGGAATCTTATTATAAAGAACACTGATTTTCCTGACGGATTTGCCATAGAAGAACCTTATATAAAAGAAGCAACAGAGGATACTTTCATTACAAAATTAGCAGATGATGAATACTTTGTACTCGGAGACAACCGGAAGCACAGCTCCGACTCAAGAATATGGGGACCTCTCAATGATAAATTTGTTGTTGGGAAAGCTTTTTTGAGATTATTCCCAGTTAATAAGTTTGACGTACATCCTGGAGATTATAGTAAATAATAATAAATACCTATGATACATACAAAGACATTATCTAAATCAAATCCTACAGACTTATTAAAAAGAGCTATAGGTATTGCATCGTGTTATGGCTTTGACAATATAGATAAAGTAATAACACAAGAAAAAAAATGGACTTCTGATATGAAAGAGAAAAGCGATAAAGAAGAATTATTAAATACAAAAAAAGCTCCCGTACAAAATGTACGCCAGAAATGCATAAAGCAAAGCACAAAAACTTGCAACACTGACTCAGCTGGTGATGAAGCTCTTTGTGCACTAAAGACAGCCATTGATAATGGACTCCTACCATGTGAACATCCTCTTTTAATACACCAAAGTAATGTTGTAAATAATTTAAAAGAAAAGAAGCTACACTTTGGGCTTGTTGCAGTTGGTATGAAGAAAAGCATCGCTGAAGCGCTTATCATAAAGACAGCAACGGCTATACTGGAAGATATGGGTATAGATAATATCCAAGTATGTATAAACAGCATCGGGGACAAAGACTCGTCTTCAAAATTTGTAACTGAACTTAATTCATACTTTAGAAAAAACATAAACTCTGTCCCCTCTCAAATAAGACAAACAATAAAGAAAGATATCTTCAAAGCATATGACCAGCTTCACAGAGGGTATAGTTCGGGCGAAGAAGAGATCCCACAACCTATTAAATTCTTGTCAGACAGTAACAGAAAGCACTTGAGTGAAGTACTTGAATATATGGAGACGGGAGACGTGCCCTACGAAATAGATAATTTTCTTGTAGGAAGTAACGAATGTTATTCTCAAACACTTTTTGAAATACGTCATATGCAAGAATCAGAAGCTGAAGATATTTCTGTGCTTGCAAAGGGTGGTAGGTGCGACGAACTTGTAAAAAGAATGTTCAATGTTGATATTCCAACTGTTAGTCTTGTATTTGAATTTGAAAAGAAAAATATAAAAGAGAAAGAATTATTTGCACTTAAAAGAACTCGTAAACCAAAAGTGTACTTCATACAGCTTGGCCCTGAAGCAAAAAGGCGAAGTCTTCCTATAATCGACATTCTGCGCAAATCAAATATTCACACCCAACACTCATTAGATAGTGACAAATTAGCAGACCAGTTGTCTTTTGCACAATACTTTAAAGTCCCGTATGCAATAATAATGGGCCATCGTGAAGCGCTTGACGGCACTGTAATAGTGCGTGATATGAACACACAATTCCAACATACCGTACTAACAGACGACTTACCTCAATACCTAAAAGATATGCACGTTTAATATAGCATTGTAAATCTATATATTATGTGGTATCTTATATCACTATATGAGTATAAATGTTCGAGTAGAAAAAAATGACAAAGAAAATACAGCTGGCCTTCTGAGAAGGTTTACTAAGCGTGTGCGTGGGTCTGGGATACTCTCCAGAGTACGTGGTATCAGATACTATGACAGACAAAAATCAGACTATGTAAAGAAAAAGAAGACTCTAAAAAGAATCAGCAAAAGAGCAGATCGTGAAGAACAGATAAAACTTGGTAAAATAGTAGAACAAACAGGTAGATTTAGAAGAAGGTAAACAATGAAAAAATCGGATAATTTTTCAATAACAAATAAAACAAAAAGTAAGCCTAAAAGCTTACTTTTTGTTCGTATAAAAAATGACGTACTTGGCAAAGATTTTGAACTTAGCCTTGTATTTATAGGGAGTACTAAATCTAGAGCGTTTAATAAAGAATATAGAAAAAAAGACAAGCCCACTAATATCCTGACTTTCCCTCTCTCAAAAACAGAAGGTGAGATATTCATAACTCCAGAAGTGGCAAAGCGTGACGCTAAGAAATTTGATATGAAAGAGAATGATTTTATAGTGTATTTATTCATACACGGACTACTTCACTTGAATGGCCTAAAGCATGGAGACAAAATGGACAAAGAAGAGGAAAAATTAAAGAAAAAGTATATTTAAAATTTGGGGGTTTTGCGTGTTGTGTTGTATAATTATTTCATAATATGGCGCGTAATATCACAACAGGAATAGATATCGGTACATACCAAATAAAAGTGGTGGTAACAGAGTACGGTAAAAATGGAAACGGTAATATGCCTAAGATAATAGGTACCGGTTTTGCGCAATCTAAAGGTCTTCGTCATGGTTATATAATCAACCAGAACGACACAGTCAGAAGTATCACTACGGCAGTAGCACAAGCTGAAAAGTCAGCTGGTATAAAGATCAAAAAAGCATTCATCTCTATAGGCGGTGTAGGACTAGAGGAAGTACATTCCAAAGGAGGCGCTGTGGTTGCAAGAGCTGATTCAGAAATCACAGATTTAGATATTGAGAAAGCAATAAAAGACAGCGAGAAAAGAGTTGCACAAAAAATCGCAAATAGAAAAATCCTACACGAAATCCCCCTTCAATACAAAATAGACGGACAAAAAGTTCTTGGTAAACCACAAGGAATGCGCGGGAGCAAAATTGAATTAGACGTACTTTTTGTTACGTGTCTTGAGCAACATTTAAATGACCTCATCTCATCTGTAGAAGATGCTGGTATCGTAGTAGAAGACGTGATGGCGTCCCCTTTGGCTGGAAGTTTTGTCACATTAAGTCGAGCGCAAAAAGTAGCAGGCTCTGTACTTGCAAACATAGGGGCTGAGACTGTCTCTATAGTAGTATTTGAAAACAATATGCCTGTATCACTTAAAGTATTTTCAATTGGTGGGACAGATATAACAAACGATATAGCCCTAGGACTTAAGATCCCTCTTGATCAAGCAGAGCGGGTAAAAACAGGTGCTCTCTCTGGTGCTGAATTCCCACAGAAAAAGCTAGACGAAATCATAAGCGCAAGACTTTCTGATATATTTGAACTTATTGAATCGCATTTAAAAAAGATTGGCAAAAACGGATTACTCCCTGCAGGGATTATAATCACAGGTGGTGGCTCAGGCATAGCAACTATAGAAGACCTTGCACGCGCCGCACTTAAGCTTCCTTCAAAAACTTCTTCTGGTTTTGTCGGCGACAATGTCCTGCCTGCCGGCAGGCAGGGATCAGTAGTAGTACAAGGAAACGTACGGGACTCTTCATGGGCAGTTGCATACGGACTTTGTATCTGGGGACTCTCAACTGAGGAAGATGGCGTAGGAGTAAAGCTTGCAAAACAAACTGGTGGAAGCATCGTGCAGTGGGTAAAGCAATTTTTGCCATAAACCTCATAAAAATTAAGACATAAACAGCACCTCTGTCAAAGTTCACAAGGTGTTTTTTATCTGCTATTATGGTGACAAATTAACCAATATAAATATTAAAAATATATGAAACAAGTTAAACCTGATGTAGAATCTTTCGCAAGAATCCGAGTAATCGGAGTCGGAGGATCTGGAAATAACGCCATAAACCATATGATTAACTCCAAAGTTAAAGGGGTTGAATTTGTTTCTGTAAATACAGACGCTCAAGACTTACACCATTCATCTGCAAAGAAGAAAATCCATATTGGTAAAAACCTGACACGCGGTCTCGGCACTGGTATGAATCCAGAGCTTGGAAGACGTGCAGCAGAAGAAACAAAAGAAGAAATTCAAGAAGTTACAAAAGGTTCAGACATGGTTTTCATAACATGTGGACAAGGTGGAGGTACAGGTACAGGAGCAGCTCCAGTGATAGCAAATACAGCTCGTGAGTCAGGAGCACTTACAGTCGGTATAGTTACAAAACCATTCACATTTGAAGGACAACACAGAATGGAGCTTGCAGAAAAAGGACTTGAAAATTTGAAAAAAGAAGTTGATGCGCTTATTATAATTCCAAACGATAGACTTCTTGCAGTAGTAGACAAAGATACAAGTGTTAAAAATGCATTTGGTATGTCAGATGATATATTACTTCAAGCAGTTGAGGGCATCTCTGACCTAATCACAACACCCGGAACAATCAATGTAGACTTCGCAGACATACGTTCAGTCATGGAGAATGCAGGTTCAGCACTTATGGGTATCGGTATTGCAGGTGGAGAGAAACGAGCAGAAGAAGCAGCACGAATGGCTATCTCATCTCCTCTTCTTGAAATATCTATAAATGGTGCTAAAGGAGTATTATTTGCAGTTGCAGGTGGTGATGACTTAGGAATGCTTGAGATTCAAGAAGCGGCTAAAGTTATTACAGAATCTATAGACCCACATGCTAAAGTAATCTTCGGAACTATTAAAGACGACTCTATTAAGAAAAACGAAGTTAAGGTTACTGTCATCGCAACAGGATTTCCTGATAATATCCTGCACAAAAGCCCTGCACTATTCCAGTCTGGTAGCGTGCATGAAGCTGATGAAAAAGTAAAAGACTTAGATAAAGACAAAGTACGAGGAAAGATCTTCAATGCAATTAATAAAGATGCGGAAAAAGACATTCCAGCCCCCCAAGCTCCAAAGACACCAGACGAAGAGAACAAGAAGAAAGAAGATGACGACGATGACGACTGGGGTGTAGTACCAGCATTTCTAAGAAGATCTAAAATTAAATAAAAATACAAAAAAAGAAACTGGAAAATCAGTTTCTTTTTTTGTATAATATACCAACAATTTTCTTTTAATAACTAACAATAAAACCTACTATGTATGATCTTATAATTATAGGCGGTGGTCCTGCAGGAGTTGCAGCAGGAGTCTATGCCTCACGCAAGAGGCTTAAAACCGCTCTCATAGCATGTGAGCTAAGCGGACAAAGCGCAGTTTCAGAAGATGTTCAAAACTGGATAGGAACAGTCTCAATCCCCGGGAGTGAGCTTGCAGAAAATATGAAAAAGCACCTTCATGCTTATGCAGAAGATGTTGTAGACATCATAGAAGGCGAAAAAATAAAAACTCTTTCAAAGTCAAATGATGATTTTATAGCTGTAACTGAAAATGGCAAAGAATATAAAGGTAAGAACGTACTCATAGCATCAGGTGCCAATAGAAGAAAGCTAACGGTCCCAGGTGCAGATATATTTGAACACAAAGGCCTTACTTACTGTGCATCATGTGATGGACCAGTATTCTCGGGTCAAGACGTAGTGGTTATAGGAGGAGGAAATGCAGGCTTTGAGACAGCTGCGCAACTTCTAGCATATACTAAAAGTGTTACACTTTTATGCAGAAAACCAGTATGTAAAGCAGATCCCGTTACTGTAAAGAAAGTCTCTGCTCATCCTAATATGACAGTACTTACAGAATCTGATATTACAGAAGTAAAAGGAGACGGTTTCGTAACAGGTATCTCATATAAAGATATAAAGACAGGAGAAGTTAAAGACATACAAGTAAACGGCGTATTTGTAGAGATAGGAAATATACCATCAACAGACTTTGTAAAAGATGTAGTAAAACTAGACGATTTCAGTAGAATAATCACAGATCCTAAGAACCAACAGACATCTACACCGGGTATATGGGCAGCAGGAGACGTCACAGACGAGCTATACCACCAGAACAACATAGCAGCAGGGGATGCTGTAAAAGCTGTGGAGGACATCTACCAAGCGCACGCAGCACGATAATTAACAGCGAGGTTGAACCTCGCTGTTAGATTTTGATGGAGTTTTTTATATCAAAATCCCCTACTTTTGTGCGAGTAAGTCCGAGGAGTACTCCTCCTAGAGAATGTGCTATAGAACGTATGTATGTCCCACTTGACACATTGAATTTTACTTTTGCTACAAAATATTTATTTTCTTTATTCAAAACCTCTTGCCATTTATTTAAAATCTCTTCTTGTCTAAAATCCCCTTTTACTAAGTTAATTTTTTCTGTAATTTTCTTGAGTAATTCTTCAGAACTTACCTCATAAGAATCCAAAACTTCAGTATCATGAATCTGTGTTGTTCGCTCTGGTATTTCTATCTCGTCTAATTTCCCCTCCCTAGCCCACATAAAAAGAGGTTTACCATTTATCTTATATGAAGAATACGATGGAAGTGGTAATGAGATTTCGCCTTTTAAATTTCCTATCTCTCTTTTAGCACTTTCAAGCGTTTTCTTGAATACCTCAACCGGTTGAGGTATTCCCAAAATATCATACGTATCTGTCTCAAATCCAAAAAGCATCTCTGCTTCATACTCTTTATCAAGCTTCATATATTCTTCTTTCTTATGTACTTCTTCTCCTGCAAGCAAAAGTAAGACTCCTTCTGCCAATGGATCTAACCGCCCAGCGTACGTTACTGACACACCTCTGTATTCAGGATTTTTCTCTTGCAAAAGCTTGATTACATCAAGCGGTGATATCCCTACTGGTTTGTAAACATTTATCATATAAATAATCTTGCTAAACGAAGTTCGTCAAATGTAAAGCTACTTCCTAAGATATTTCGCACAGGTGAAAGCTTTGTATCACCAGACTTTGCAAACGCTTTCCTAATTTTTGCCATTCGCTCTTTTGGTATCGTCTTTTCTACATGACTAATATCAGGACACTCCCCTAGTTCACGCAACTTTTCTATATGCCCTACAACCGTTCCTTTTGTCATCTCTCTTTTCTTTGCTATTTCATCTACAGTAAACTCCTCAGCGAGCAATAATCTCGTCTTCTCATATGTAGAAAGTTTCTCTTCTTTTTCTTCTTGAGTGGGTGCGACTGACGTTAAAAACTCTTCATGCTTTTTCTTCTTTTTATCTTTATCAAAATCCTTTAGCTCTTTTACAGCTTTTTTAGAATCACGTATAAGCTCACCATCAAACTCCAGAATCTCCTCATCCACCTTTAATGCTACATCATTTAGCCCCATAAGCTTGAGCCCTGAAAGGGTCCTAACACGAGAAAGCGCCACATACCCCTGCCCTGCTACAAATGCCTTTGAGAGGTCCATTTCTGCCGCATCCAAGCTCATTCCTTGGCTTTTGTGTACTGTTATAGCCCACGCCAAACGAAGCGGTATTTGGCTGATTTCAGCCTTTGTCTTCCCCTCTTCTTCTATTCTCCAACTCTCTGGTTCGGCAAATATCCGTTCGCCGTTTGTAGTTTCAACCACCGGTATCTCATCATTGTATTCATCAGAAAACTCGAAATCCACCACCTTTCCAAGTGTTCCATTTACATAACCTTTCTCAAAATTATTCTTAACAAACATTACTACTGCATTTTTTTTCAAGTACAAATACTCTGGGGCAAGACAACTTCGCTTCATAGTATCCTGAAGCCCACGGGAACCATGGCTTTTCATTTCAAATATTTTATTATTCCCTGATAATTTATCAAGCTCTCTTGCATTGATATTATCAACATCCATATTGTGTGTATAAAGTTTTGTCGGCATAAGAACACCTTCAATATTCTTTTTATATCGGGCGCGTAGTGGTTCTAGAGTATGCTCTCCAGTATTGTTTGCACGAATATCGTTTAAAAGATTTAGAAGATTGTCATCTTCATGTCTGTGTTGTTCGTCCAAGTAGCACACCTTAAGCCCCATCGTATTCCAAATATTAGACTTATGTACGAAATGCGCTCGCTCACTTCCACGCGATATCGGTGGAAGCTGAAAGAAATCCCCTACTAGTATTACTTGCATCCCACCAAAAGGCTCTGAACTTTCTTTAAACATTTTGCAAACCTTGTCTACCATATCTAGACGAAAATGATGCAGCATTGACACCTCGTCTATTACCAAAACCTTTGTATGCTTAAAGCGCTTTCCCAAATGCTTCTTTTTAAATAAATCGCGAATGTCACTTTCTGACATACTGTCATTAATACCGATCCCTGCCCACGAGTGTATCGTCATCCCTCCTATGTGAGTCGCTGCAATTCCAGTTGATGCAGTAATACCCACGGACACTCCCTTATTCTTTAAGAAGTTTATATAGTCATTGAGCACATACGTCTTACCACTCCCAGCAGGACCAGTCAGGAAAACATTTTCCCCCATTTTTAATATATCTAATGCTTCTGATTGCTTCATAGTAGGAGTATTATAACACACCAAAAAACCCATTCTGCTTCATTGCTACTACGTGTAGCAACTCCACAAAATAGGTCCAAAGCATCATGTAAGCTTAATCTTTAGAAGAAAGTACTGTTCATATTCTTAATCTCAATAAGCATACCCACAAAAGATAATACAACGCATACAAAATCAAGTACAAATATCTGCCACATACCTGCACCGTAAGTAATGTGCATATTAATACATATTACAAACAATAGTAATGCAGCAATCAGTAAAACATACTTAACCCACTCTCTATTTTTCTTTTGTTTTACCACTTTCTATTTCTCCTTTTAAAAAGATTATAAAATTACCTTACGTATTATATCAATATATACAAGATATGTCAAGCTATTGATTAAAACACTGACAACCTCTTTTTTCTCAACTCCTTTCTTATCTCAAAACAGTTTGGGCATATCTCTTCCACTAAATCCCAAAATTTCTTAGAGTGATTAAACTCTTTCAAATGACATAATTCATGCACAATAATATAATCCAGCATTTCTGGCGATAAAAAAAAGATCTTATAATTAAAATTCAAATTCCCTTTTGTAGAACAGCTCCCCCATCTTGTCTTCTGATTCCTTATGCTTATCCTATTGTATTTGAACCCATACTCAACGCTAAAATACTCTGCTCGCTCATTTATTAAAACGCGGGCATCTTCTTTATGTTTCAAATAATGCTTTTTACTAGATCTAAATATCTTCATTTAAAAAATATTTAATAATTTATCAAAATCGTCTTCTGGGGCAGATTTGTTTCTTTTTTCATATTTACATTCCTCACAACGGTGAGTTATTATCTGCTCATCTTTTTCTATTTCTTTACTTACCGGCTCCATAAGCCCTCCACATAAGGCTGCTCTGTCTCCTGGGTTAATATCGACATGCTTACTCCACAGACAAAACGGGCAATGGTTCGTATATCCATCACCTTTCACTTCCTCACCGCAATTCTCACAAGTAAAGTCTTCTATTTTTCTCTGAAATCTTTTTATCATTTAATCAAGTAATTCTTTTACAAAGTCTGGGCCTGGATCTGGTGTAATTGCCAAATACTTAATTTTGTCTAAATGACTAGCTACCCACTCCTTCATTCTTGAACCTATTTTTATATCTTTAAGTTCATCTATTTCAAAAAATCCTAATCTCTGCCCTTCATTACCTAATTTTACTTTTTCTTTTTCTTCTTCTGTCAGGTGTGCAAAGTATCTATATTCTCCAGGACCAGATTCTCCTATGTATGTTATTTTAGCTGGCACGACCCTTATCTCTTCCCCGATCTCCCGTTTCAATGTCTCCAGAGGTGTCTCACCTTCTTCCATAGTACCGCCTATTAAGCTCCAAGTATTTGGGCTTGGAATAGTCGGGATGCCATCTCTTAAAAGCATAAGTAGCTTACCCTCATGAAAGATGAAGGCTGTCGCTGCACGTGAGATATTGTCTTTTTCCATTTTTCTATTATATCAAATTTTAAACAAGTCTATTCTGTAAACAATACGGGGACCTCTAAAGCGTCGTCATGCTCCGGAAGCCCAGACGCATTATCTTTTCTTAATATCAGTGTTCCGTTGTTCTTGTATTCTGGAGTTTCAAATTCAAGCATAGCGCTAAACGGCACGAACTCTTCTGTCATCCAACTCCCTTCTGCAGTCGCAAATCCTTCAGCGATTATTAGCCCATCCCAATCTACAAGCACTACAGGAAAGTCCCCTTCGAAGAACCACTGTCCTCTCGCTTGCCCTGTTATAGTAACAGGGCTTTCGATAGTTTGGTTTGGACGTGGCGTATCAATACGTATCAGATCCATCTTTTCTAATTCATTACCTATATTCTCTACAAAGTGTTCACCATCTAACGTTCTACACTGCCTAGGATAACTCTCCATCACCGGATTACCAGCCTCTATGCACTCCTGAAAACTCGCCACCACAACAGGTGCAACAGCAGTATCTCTCAAACCAAAACCCCATAAAACAATTCCGATAACAACAATAATTATTATAATTACGTATTTCATAATTTTATTTTACCCGAGCTTTACAGCAGTTCCAAAAGCAAGCATCTCAGAAGCACCTTGCATTATCATGGATGTTGTAAATCTCATATTAATAACTGCGTCAGCTCCTAAGTCTATCGCTTCGTTTACCATCCTATTATAAGCTTCGTCTCTTGCACTGGTTGTCATGTCTGTATAGGTCTTTACTTCTCCACCAACCAGACTTCGGAGCCCTGCTCCTATGTCCCTACCAACGTTTCTAGCTCTTACTGTATTGCCTTTTGCTATACCAAGTATCTCTGTGATTTCTTTATTAGGTATCTCATTTCCTGTTGTAACGATTATATTATTCATATTATTTTATTTATCTTTATTATTTTTAATCTCCTCTATGTCGTCTTCTTTTTTATTAAAAAATATAAAAAGTCCTATAACAATAAAAAAGACTCCATAAGCTACGATCCAATACCAACCTTCTGGTTTTTCTATGATCATACTTATGATCATATACACACCAAAGATGATTGCCACGACTCCTGCTATTGTTCTACTTAAAGTATTCATCCCGTTAGAGATAGGAAACGCCTTAAACGATTTTTTAAGTAGCGCTTACCCATACCAGATTTTAAATATTTTTCTCTCGACCTTGAATCTTCTTCATTTAAACATGCTTCATAGTATATCAAATCCCAAGGACCTTTACTTTTTGTCCACGTAGACTTACCTTCGTTATGTTGTTTAAGGCGTTTCCGTAAATCATTTGTGCTTCCAGTGTACCATCTACCGCTTTTTTGGCTTTTGAGTATATATGTGTAAAACATAACTATATAATCTCTAACGGGATTCATAATATTATTCTACCAGATTTTTATCTAAAAATTCTTTTAACTTTTCAACAGCTTGGCGTCTCATACTGATTTCATTTTTTTCTTTAATGTCCATTTCAGCAAAAGTATTTTCATAACCATCTGGTTTGAATATAGGGTCCCAACCAAAGCTTGTGTCTCCTTGAGATGGAACAATATGCCCACTTATAGAACCTTCGAAAAAATTAATACTGTCATCACTTCCCACATAACCTATTATTGTTTTAGCTTCTGCTTTTGTATTACCTAGTTTTTGAGCAATATCAGACAAACCTTTATTACCTATCGTCTCCATGAACCACTTTATTAAAGGTCCTGGTAAACCATTTAGACAATCTAGATAAAGTGACGTATCTTCAACAATAAAAGAACCTTTGTGATGTTTCCGAGCTTCTTGAAGTTTGTATTTGATTATCAACTTAGCGTCTATCCCCTGAATCTCTAGCAGATCAATATCAACCTGCTCTAATTCAGGCAAAATAGATTTGGCTTCTTCAAATTTATTCTTATTTCCCGTTATAAAATATAGGTCCATGTTTTTATTTTAGTAGTTTTTTATCTTTTTTATTCTATAATCTCTGTTTTATCGTCAGTCACTAATAAAGCTTGATTGTCGGTTAACGGTAATATCTCATAATCAGCTTTGCTGCTCCATTCTTTAACTATTTCTTCTTCCTCTTTACAATAATGGGGTGACAAAGCTGCATCCACCAGACCAAGCCCTTTAGTGTCCTGTAAATTTATATCGTTTGGATCAGGCGTGGCGGTTAGTTCTATATCTGGACCCAAAATTATACTCCCTGCACTTACCCCTACATAAACAACACCTTTGTCTATTAATCTTTTTAAAACTTCATCAAACCCAGACTCTCGGACTTTGTGTAACAGATAGAAAGTGTTCCCTCCACAAACATACACTGCATCAATGTTATTTTTCTCCTCATCTGTAAGCTCTCTATCCAAATTAAAACTATTGATATTTTCATCCAATATTCCTAAGTTGATCAATTCTTTTCTTGATTTATCTATATAAAGTATATCTTCCTCTGACCTAGATGCTGTTGGGATAAACAACACCTTAATTTCTGAAGCTGGTTTATCAACCAACCCTAAAAACTTTTCTCCTATTTTCGGATTCCCTAATCCTCCAGATGTTAAAAGTAATTTTTTCATAATTATATTGTATATCTATCCTCTATATTTACCACTGTCTTTGATAAGACCGGATTTGGTACTGATTCGGATATAAGAGCGACACTTGAGTCGTGAACAATGCTTTTTATAAAAGAAATGATACTAGACACATCTTCTTTGTACTGCACAGCAAAACGAACCACATTTGGTAAATCGGAAGCATTTTCTGCTAGCAGATTTATATTATTCTGTATGGCAAATTTACGAATACGTCCGCGTAGCATAACACCGTGTATTTCACTTTCTTCCGTCGTGATTTCATAAATATCCCAAGTTATTAATGTGTTCATAATTACATTATACCAAAAAATCTCCCGGATTAATCTGAGAGATTTTTTAACTCTAGAGTTACTTCAAGAGTTCTTTTGTTGAGATGGATAAAAATAAAATAGAAAAACCCGTCGAAGCAGAGAACGGATTTCTCTACCTAAACAGGCTGTTTAATCTTTACGGTGACGACCAACTACATACATTGGATTTGATGATGTCGGACTGTGTGCATGTATGTGAGTAAGCCATACATCGACCTTGTCACCTTTTTCAAATCCCATATTTGGTGATGATGGTACAACCCACGTACCATGATTTGACTTATCTCTATTAAGATCAATCACAACCAACACCATCCCCGCGTGAGAAAGTAGATTGTCGTATTCAATCCTAATAACAACTCCCGTCCCGCACGGTGTATAAGTTCTTTCTGATATATTTTGCTCGTCTGAATTAGCCTGAACTTCAGGTTCCGAACCACCACATCCAATAATAAAAAGTAAAAATATGAAAAAAATTAGTTTCTTCATTGTTTACATCCTTTCTAAAAAGAACCTTTCGAATTAAAATTTAATTTAATGTGTATAGCATATCATATTACACACACTTTGTCAAGCCTGAAGATAGAGAGGATGGTGGGTATTTAAATAGATTTTTACTATTTTTACCGAGACATCTCACTTTCATACTCTGGGAAATAGCGCTGTATTTCCATAATATTAAAACTCTTCAATATCGCCTCTTTCGGCTCGCGCGCGAGCAAGAACTTAAAAGACTTCTCTACCAATTCCTCCGGCGTAACCTTCCCGCCGGTTAGTCTTTCATAATCCCCTTTTTTTACGTCTACTTTATGACTCACACCGTCCACCCGCACACCAAAAACCCATCCTTTCTTATCTTCTATCTTAGTTTTTATTTCAATAGTTTGCATGAGGTTGTTTTAGCATTAAGAATAGGACTCGGCTTTTCTGCATATTTATTTTTCTAAACTCACTTTTTTATTCAATACTTCTAATAGATGTATCGTTTCCAAAAAAAGCCGGTCACCATCAGCAATGTATTTTTGATCAATAATGGTTCTCTTGCCTTCACTGTAACCCTCCATTCTTAATGTTTGATTAGGAGGACTTCCAACAGGAATAAAACTGACAGCAGAATGTGCGAAAAGATTTCTAATTTTTCTAATCTTATCTAATTTTTTTAATAGTGCAATACAGTCTGTGCTTTTCAATAATTTATGCTGTGAAGAGAGACTCTTTAAGATCCTACACTTATTATTAAAACCCAAACCTTTTACTATTTCATACAGAAATAATGATGATAGATCATCAACTCTTAAACCACTCTTAGAATTCTTAGTTTCCAAGAGATGTTCTGGAAAAAATAAATGCCTAAACAAAGAATCAACTTCTAGCTCAATCTGTATGCATATAGCTAAAACTTTTCCACGTAGTTCTTTTATTTCCTCCTTCTTTGTGTTCCAGATTTTACTCAATCGTTCGTCAATAGCAACCTTAGCACCAGGCTCCAACTCAATCCATCCATCCTTAATTGGTGGAATTGTTTTTTTATTTTCTTTTTTCATAATTTACCAAAATATTTACATATAATAGTGCCGCGGGGCGGTAAAATATGCAAGGTCTGGTCGTGCAAATAGGATTTATAGGTTTTTTAGCCCATATTTCAAACAACCCAGCTGGTTGAGTTGTTTGAAATCCGAGTCTAAAATACAAAGAAAAACCCAAGGGTCACCCTCGGATTTCTTTGTATTTTAATGATTTATTATTTCTTCTAATTCAGAGTATCGATCCATATCGTACTCACCATTCTTTTTAAATAATGGCTTATTAAACTTTCTAATAATATTTTCTCCTGCATTAATTATCTTATCTGAATTATTAAAAAGCCTTATTTCTCTGTATAACATCCATTCTTGTAATTGTTCTTCATATCCCTCTGGATCACTTGTTCTTTTTTCATAATCAAGAATATAATTATATTTATTCATAAATTCTGGTGTGGCAACCTTGTTAATAATCTCTAAAATAATACTCATAGAATCATTTTCTCCAGAAAGCTTTGTCCACAATTCTTCAGCTACTAAAGTTTCATCCTCAGCAAAATATCTCTTTCCGTCAATTAAATTATTCAAAAATCTACTTTTATCATACCCCGCACCATCACTATCTGTAGGGTCAAATGGAAATCCTATAAAATAGGAGATTGTTTTATTAGGATAAGTATTTTGAAGAGCAGCTTTTGCTTCTAATATTTTATGTTTTTCGCCACCCATCTCGCCCTTATTCGGTTTTACGGACTTTAATTCAACAGCAAGGATAGTATCATCTGATTCTATAAAGACATCTACTGTAAAGTCTTTTGCTTCTAGCTTTCTTGAAGTATTGTTTGCACCCAAAATAATTTCGTTTTCTTCGTTTAAATTTGGGCTATTGTTACTATTTTTCAAATCTGTAAAAATTTCATCAACAGCATTTTTTTGACCTTGAGTTATTTGGAGTCTGTTGTTTTCTTTCTCGGTAAATCCTTTTTTGTAACCATCTGACAAAATAAATGCAGTATTTTCAAAAAAATTTTGTCCTAATGTTGTGCTGAGACCATGCAACCAACTGCTAAGCGAAACAAGGTAGGATATATCCGTGATTTGATTTTCTTCAAATTTATCTCTAAATGCACCGATAAAAGCTTCGTGAAATGGGGCATTTCTGTTATTAGAAGAATCCTCTGGGAAACTTTCAAATCTAGAACGAAGAACTTTTATTGTTTCTATAGCAATTTTTTCTTTTTTTAAATCATTCATTTTTCTTTCATGTGAAATATTATTTCTGAATATGGATTTCTATCTCTTTCTGTACGATTAAGTACTGGGCGTTTGAATTGGTTGACGATTTTCATACCAGACCTTTCTGCAATTTCAGGATACAGGTTAAACTTGTCATTTGCAACTAAAAATATATCGTAATTTTTTGCTAGAAAATTTTTACAATTATTTAGTACATCTGATATGCCTTGTACGTAAGATTTTCTCGCCTCTATACCTTGTCCATTGTACAATGGACCAATCTCTAGTTCGTCATTTCTCTTATAACCCAATAGATCGTAAGCATATGCGTGCTGTTCGTGATAATCGATTTGCCCAACATATGGCGGTGATGAAAAGATACCTTTTATTTTCTTTTTGTTTAATAGATTATAGAATTCTGGATTTTGTTTTTTTATTTTTTCAAATATATTAACTTTTCTAGAATCCCCGGCAATAATTGATTGGTGGGATGGTGTCCTCACTTTATCAAAATCTCTAACCCTGTAGAGAGTATCAACCGTATATCTATTTAGCATCTTTTTTATTGAAAAAAGTGGCTTACATATTTTTTTATGTTTATAACAATAATAAGAAGTCGTCTGAGGTTCTTTCAATGTGGCAAGGTCGCTGTGTGTGGTTGCACGACATGACCTAATAGTACGGCTTAAAATTACAGCGAGAATTTGTTTGATTTTTGGATTTTTCTCTTTTTTTATTACATTAAACACATAATCAATTTCTTTTCTTACATTCGCTACATACCATTTATCTAAAAAGGTTTCTGATTTTTCTTGTCTTAATTTAATACTGTATTTTTTAACTAAACTATTGTAAATTGGCAAAAAAGCTTTTTCTTTTTCAGTAGCATATTTAGCTTCATTAATTTGCCTTGTATTTACTTTATATTTAAAATCTGGATTTGGAAAATATTTAGTATTAAATTTCGATAATTCACCTAACAAATCAGATTCAAATTTATCTATATGATTATTGCTTTCAAAAGACTGAACTGCAGAGTTTATTTTTTCTATTGCTTTATTTAATGCATTCTCATCATATTTTGTGACCTTACAGCGAGATATTGCACAATTAAACTCTGATACATCTACACCAATCCCATGAATGCCGAGTTCTGATGCCTGTACAACAGTGGTTCCAGAGCCAAGAAATGGATCTAGTAAAATATCCCCCTTTTTAAAATAAACATCTTTTTTAAATTCATCTATGTGGTTATCAACAAAATATTCAACGAGTTGAGGAATAAATTTACCTTTATACGGATGCAATCTATGCACATGTTTTGTTGTGTCTTTTTCTCTTAAATTATCAAAGGATAGATTCCAGTTTAAATCGTTTCCCAATTTATTCTTCCAATCGATTTCTCGTTTACCATTATATGATTCGTAATAACTTTTTAAATCATCAATGTTGATCAAAGTAGAGCCATTTTCACCATATTTTTTAACCTTGCCGTATTGGACTAGATAAGAAATATTAGAATGGGATATATCTTTTTTTAGATACCCAGATGCCCATTCTGTTGCCTTATTAATAGTGAGTAGTGTCATATTTTTTTACCCTAGATATAATTTAAGTATAGAAAGAAAGTAGAAAGTCTGCAAATTAGTTATCCACAAAATCTGAAAGTTACTTACTCCAATCCTTAATCTTTAGAGTGGAACCGTGCTTCGTAATAACAACCTTCTGTCTATCTTTCCACTTGAGCTCGCGGACGAGCTCTATAGGTAAAGTAACAGAAATACTCTTTCCCCCGCCGGTGCGGGTTAGTTTGCGAATATTTCTTTCTGCTAGTTTTCTTCTCGCCATGTTGTTTTAATCATATCAGAACTCTTGAATTAACTCTAGAGTTAATTCAAGAGTTAAATTTTTGATCTAATTCATAATCCTTTGAGTCGTTGGTTGTAAAATGTTTCAATTATGATATTAATAGTAGCGGAAACGTAGTAATTGCAGCCTTATTCTGGAGGGAAACAATGTCGAATAATAAAATTTTTATATTCAATAAAAATGTTAACGGGGAACATTCTATAATTAGAGATTTTATAAAAAAGCAATGTCTTGAAAAGGTTATACTGGCTGATGTCGATTATATATTTATGAGACTGATATATAGCAGAGGCAGGAACAAAGAACGTATTGATGGTATTGACGCTATAAAGAAAAATCCAAATGAATTTACGATAGTGTTCTATGGTGGGGATGAAGATACAGCCGTGGACTTAATAGATATTCTTGACTTATACAATCGTAACAATGTCGGATGGATTCCAGACTTATTTAACACCAAAGATCTTATTAATATAGTCAGAAGGTTAAGACTTGGATACTTCTAGACAAGGCCCTTACTTGAGTTTAACTTAAGCAAGGGCCTTCGATGTTTATGATAACAAGATTAAGCTATTGGGTTAATTGCCAAACGTGTGTCACGTAATGTATAGTACCGTCAGAGAGGTTTGTTACTATATTTATTTTTATAATCCACAATACAAGATGGAGGAGAGGATTGAATAAAAAAGTTAGAAGTCGTACCTTTATCTTTATAACACTCATAGCAATGTTGTTTATACCTGGGTGTTTTGCACGACATAAGACAGCGACCTACAGTATTAGAGAAAGAGTCACCGAAGATGGCCTTATGGAATACCCTATTTGGTGGCGTTGAAAACTAAGAATTAACAAAGACTACTACACCCAACGGCTAAACTTTCCCTAAGTTTAGCCGTTTGATTTTAAAGCCAAATATTGACTCAATTGGGAACACGTGTTACTCTTCGTATAAGTTTTTGAAACTCCTGTGGGGCTCTCTAACTGCAGATACGCTATATAGAGCTATAAGCTCTGTTTCTGATTATTACCTACAGAGCCCAGAAGTGCCCTATTGCACTTCACTAATACAAACATAATGAATAATACACAAACAAAAAGCCGACCTAGTCGGAGTGGAGGTTTTAATAGACCTAAAAAAAGCGGGCCAAGACCTAGCTCTGGTGGGCGTGGTTTTTCCGGTGGCGGTCATGGTGGCCGCGGTGGTGGAAGAAGAGGTGGCGGAGGAAGGAAGCTCCCTACATTTGACCCGTCTAAATTTATAAATACACCTACAAAGTCTGTAGCACCCGAAGCTTATAAAGCGACTCACAATGATTTTACTACCTTTGGTCTTGATCCTAGGATATTAAAAACCATCTCTTTTTCAAAGATCAACACACCAACACCCATACAAGACCAAGTTATCCCAAAGATAATGAAAGGTCACGACGTTGTCGGTCTGGCAGAGACAGGTACAGGCAAGACAGCGGCTTTTCTTTTGCCATTGATTCATAAGACTGCGAAAGATAATAAAAACCTGACATTGATAATGGCGCCGACGCGCGAGCTAGCACTTCAGATAGATGAGGAGCGAAGAAAGCTAGCGAGAGGTCTTTACTTATTTTCTACAACCTGTGTTGGTGGGATGAATATCCGCCCTCAGATCAGATCTCTGCATAGACTAAACCACTTTATCATAGGGACTCCTGGACGTATCCAAGATTTGATAAAAAGAGGAGACATCAAGCCTGAAAAGATTACGTGTGTAGTACTAGACGAAGCAGACAGGATGCTAGACATGGGGTTTATAAATGACATGCGCAATATACTGGGAATGACTCCAAAGAACAGGCAGACACTGTTCTTCTCTGCGACAATGAACGACAGTGCAAAAGCTCTTATTCATGACTTTATGAATAAGCCAGTTACGGTCTCTGCAAAAGAGAAAGACGTTATCGACAATATCAAGCAAGACATCGTCAAATATTCTCACAATAATAAATTTGAGACTCTTCTAGCTATGCTTAAAAAACCAGAATATAAAAAGGTGATAATATTTGGATCTATGAAACACAGCGTAAAGAAGCTTACTGAAGACTTAATAGCGCATGGTATAAAATCAGAATCCATACACGGTAACAAGAGCCATTCACAAAGACAAAAGACTCTTGTGGCATTTAAAAACGGCGAGGCGAGAGTGCTCGTGGCGACAGACGTCGCTGCACGTGGAATACATGTAGACAATGTCTCTCATGTTATAAACTACGACCTACCAGGGTCGTTTGAGGACTATGTACACCGGATTGGTAGGACAGGTAGAGCTGCAAAACGCGGTGTTGCACTTACTTTCGTTCCAGAGAGATCTTTCTAGTTGTTGGTTCTAGAACGTTTAAATAATTATTAAAAAACCAAGGTTCAACCTTGGTTTTTTATTGAGTATTATTACTAACTAAAACGTAGAGGAATCTACAAACCTGCATCTGTTCCTACGCTTTGACCTTACAACCACTCCTGTAAGTTTTGTAAAAAATATATTCATAATGTTTTTTAAGTTATCCACAATTTTATAATTACTTCTTGACTTTTGACTTATAAGCTACTACTATTATTACTATCAATGGACACATAGTCCCCTCTCCCTCTCGGGAGTAAAAGAAAAACTTATTGAAGCAATTCAATGAGTTTTTCTTTTACTCCATCGAAATCATTATTGCTCATTCTTCCAACCAAGTAAGACAGTCTTTTTGAATCGAACAATCTTATTTGGGACAAGAGAGCAGCACTCTCCTTATTTTTAAACACAAACGCATGATAAAAGCGACCTTTTTTCTTTGTAGTTGTAAGCGGTATACCTAGAAACATATTTTTGGAAAATTTCTTGTATATAATAACCGGTCTTAAAAATTGAGCTCCTTTTCCGTTTTGCTCAAATCCAATGTTTTCTCCAATCTTAATAAACCAAATTTCTCTATCGTGGAAGCTTCTAAGATTCTTTATTGAATCGATTTTTACTTTTTCTTTATTCCACTTAGTAAAGTTCTTCATAAATTATCTAATCCTCAACTTATCCACAATCGAGTTATTGGCTTTCTACTTTGTTTCTAGTATAATTACAGTATAGAAAGAAAGTAGAAAGTCTGCAAACGACTTATCCACAGTTAAAATTTAAAATATTATGCTTACAAAAAAACAAAAAGAAGTATTTGATTACATAGAGAAATACACTCGGAGAAACAGCTATGCGCCATCTTTGCACGAGATACGCAAACACTTCAAGCTCGCTTCTGTCTCTACTGCGCATCATTATGTAGACAAGCTAAAGAAGCTCGGGCTCTTAAACAAAGAAGATCAGAAGTCACGCTCTATCGAGCTCGTCCAAAACGGCAGGATGGTAAATATCCCCATTTTTGGACTTATCTCCGCCGGCTCCCCTATCGAAGCGATAAGTAACCCAGAGCAAATACAGGTACCAGAGAGTATGGTCACGACTTCCGGCAAACATTATGCACTTAAAGTCACTGGAGACTCTATGATAGACGAAGGAATATTTGACGGCGATACAGTAGTGATACGTGAACAATCTACAGTGAGAGATGGTGAGTCCGCAGTTGCATACCTACCAGACCAAGACTCTGCAACACTTAAGAAAATATACGTACAGAAAAACCGAGTAAAGCTCCAGCCAGCCAACCCAAAGCTAAGCCCGTTCTACGAGACCAACATACAAATCCAAGGTAAAGTCGTGGGTGTATTGAGAAGTTTTTAGTATTTGATAATACCACCACAATGTGCTATTTTCAGAAGTAGAAAACTTTAATCTGAGTAAGTAAAACAAACAGAAAGGGGGTGCTATATGCCAAACACAACATCTGCATTTGCAGCATTTGGTAGAAGATTTTTAAGCAAGATAATTTTCTTTAGTGGCATATTAATCATGTGTGTAGGATCCCTAACTGTTTTAATTATCAATATGGGTAGTAAGTTTGCTTTATTGGTTATGATATTTGGTGCAATGATTACGTTCTTAGGGACACGCACCTCATACATTATGAGATCGATTAGAAAGTCTAATTAATAAATCTTCAGAAAGGAGCACTTTATACTATGAATAGCAGAGCGACTAGCTTTACGTCATGGCCTCAAACATGGATTAGTTTGCTTTTTGTTTTAACGGGTATATTTATTATGTTTGCTGGTGTTGTAATAGCAGCAATCGGCTGTCTTTCAGAACACCTACTCCTTGGTGGGGGCGGTGGAATAAGTATAATCGCAATTGGTGTTATGGTTTGGGGTATAGGGTCACGTCTTCCAGATATATTAGATCTGATTAAGAGAAAGACTGGGTGGTAGATATTAACCCGATCACAAACTCACTAAATGAGAAAACTCGTTTCAGTGAGTTTTCTTGTCTTAAATTTTGCGTTTTTTAGAAAATGTTGTACAATAGCTAGGTCATTTAGAAATAAATGGCCCCATCGTCTAACGGTTAGGACAACAGGTTTTCAATCTGTCAATCGGAGTTCGATTCTCCGTGGGGTCACAAAAAGTAAAAACCCCGAAGCTTAAGCTTCGGGGTTTTTACTTTTTGTGAAGCCGGAATATGTCGTGAATACTTGGAACGACAATGAGGCGGGGTCGCGAGTGCTTAGTATTTTTATAACAAAGTGAATAAAAATAGTTAGCAACTTGTGATACAAAATTTAAAACAAAAAAGCTCACGGGACGAGCTTTTTCGTCTTGTGGCTTATGGCTTATTTATCTTATCAATATTATTCATTCGACCATGCGAATGGCTTTTTTTCGTCGCTTATAAGATTTTCAAATTCATCTTCAGATAAGATATTAAAAGGTGTAGCTTTTAATCCACCTATAAAGTTGAAGCCAATACAATTATCCGTGTTTACGATCATTGGCATCTCACTTATCCTAGAATTAGATCTTGCTGGTAAAAGCTTCCAGACTTTCTCCAAAAGACTTTTATTAGTACAAACAAGAAACCTCTTATTTTTTTCTTCTAATATAAGAGCATGGAATGATCCTATAAGCCCTGAATTTGAACATAATTCTAGATAATAACCGACTTCATAGGTGTAATCAGACAATCTTTTTCCCATTAAATCACTTAAGTCCTTAGGCAATGTCTCTATTTCCATAATATAAATACCCCTTTCTATAATCTATTATTTACATTCATCAAGTTAAATTTTCCTACCTCCAAAAATAACATTTCTACACTATTTGTCAAATTTACTGAACAACTCAACGAGTTAAGTTGTTCATATTAAAGCCACTCATACCCTTCTGGAACCTCAAGCGTATTTGCATCTTTGCCATCCCAAACAATCTCTTCGTTCACTACCATGCTCGTGATAAGCGGTTGGTACTCATGCTCTTTCTCATTTACTCTTTTACCAAGTATTTCTGCAGTATCACCCTCCTCTACCTCTACAGGCAATGCGAAAAACACTGGCCCGTCGTCATAAATGTCTGTCACGAAGTGCATCGTAACCGCAGTTGCCGGAGCACCTGCTTTTATAACTGCCTCATGCACATGTATGCCATACATACCATCCCCACCAAACTCCGGTAGCTTCCCTGGGTGAATATTAAAAGTAGTCTTAGGGTCAAGACTTTTTGTGAGCTTGAGCCAGCCTGAAAGCGCTGTCCACTCTGCCCCAGAGTCTTTTATGATTTCCGCGTAACGTTCAGCAGTAAAAGGTTTTTCAAAATATATAAAAAGTATACCAAGCTTATCAGCTCGCTCTTTTACTCCCCCGTTCTCATGATTTGAGACGACTGCAACTATTTCGTAATTTAAATCTGGATTATTTCTTGACTGTGTTACCAAGTTTTCAAACCCAGAACCACCTCCGTCTTTAGTACCAGAAGAAAATACTATTATTTTAGGCTTATTTATCATTTAGAATGCTTATCTTTTACTATTTGTCCGAAATCACTCTTATTCCAGACTCTCTCATGAATATAGAAAAATATAAATTTAAGCGCCTGAATAGCAGAAGCTTCTATAAGTGACATATTAAAATTACCAGTAAAATACAATAATACAAAAAAAGACACTGCAAACCCTACAATAAACCAACTTACTGATTTGAAGAATGTTCTATGATGATGATCATGAAATACCATGCTTATATTGTAACAGCTTTTTTGTTACAATAGAAACCAAATTCAAGATAGATTAGGGGCGATTAGCTCAGCTGGTTAGAGCGCATCATTGACGTTGATGAGGTCACAGATTCGACTTCTGTATCGCCCACAAAATTAAAAGATTGTCCTATCAATCTTTTAATTTTGTGGGAGGCGGAGCCATGTCGTGAATACTTGGAACGACGGCGAGCCGGGGTCGAGCGCACTTAGTAGAATTGGAGCATAGCGAACAATTATACTTAGTGACGGGTGACCACAAGAAAATTATGAAAATATTATCAATAGAAACAAGTTGTGACGAGACAGCTATAAGTATAGTTGAAGCGGATGGCAAAGAATTCAAAATTCTTGGAAATGCGCTTATCTCTCAAATAGAACACCATAAAGAATATGGTGGTGTTTTCCCTACTATTGCCAAACGTGAACATATAAAAAACCTACCGATTCTATTAAAGAAAGTATTAAAAGAAGCAAGTATAGAAAATTCCAAAGAAAATGACATAGACGCCATCGCTGTAACTGCAGGCCCTGGGCTTGAGCCAGCACTTTGGGTAGGGATTAATTTTGCAGAAGAACTTTCTCTTGCGTGGAATAAACCTATTATTCCTGTGAACCATATGGAGGGGCACGTTTTTTCAGCTCTTCTGAAAGAGAGCAAAAAAAACGAATTTTTAATTTTAAATTTTAAATTTCCAATGTTGGCTCTGCTAATATCGGGCGGACATACACAGCTTGTACTTTCAGAAAAACATTTAGAATATAGGATACTTGGCGAGACGCTCGACGATGCAGTTGGCGAAGCATTTGATAAAGTCGCAAGGATGATGGGGCTTCCGTATCCAGGGGGGCCCGAGATATCAAAGCTTGCCTCTCTCTCGCCAGATCATGAAGAATATAAATTCCCCCGCCCGATGATTCACCACGACACTTGTGACTTCTCGTTTTCAGGGCTTAAGACTTCTGTACTTTATACACTCAAAAAGATTCCAGAACTTACAGAAGATATAAAACAAAAAGTATCGAAAGAGTTTGAAGACGCTGTCATAGAAGTACTGATTTCTAAAACAAAAAAAGCTCTCACGGAAAGTGGAGCGCAAACATTTGTTATAGGTGGTGGTGTTTCTGCTAATCAGAAAATAAAATCAGCTTTTCAAGAGCTAATAAAAGAAGAGTTTTCTGAAACTACGCTTTACACACCAGAGAGAGAACTTTCTACAGATAATGCGATAATGATAGCTGTCGCTGGGTACTTTAGGTACATACAAAACCCAGAGAAATATAAAAGAGGTATAGATATAAAAGCAGACGGAAATTTATCTTTAGGATAAACATTTGACAAAATACTACTATCTATATATAATACTAGATTAGTTCTTTATAGAAAAAGGAAAGGAGGTTTTTGAGGAAATTTTTATTTAAATTTTTTGATCAAAATCTACTAAACAAGGGGATAACGATGACTGCAACGAAGAAGAAAACAGATTTAGAAAATGTAGCAATACCTTCTGATTGTGAAGTATTCATGCATTACAGACCAGCAAACATGCGATCGACTGATACCGAAGATATCAATAAGAAATTTACTGATAGTAGTGGTATAGTCTTGTTAGATGCTGGCGATGAAAATTCAGAAAAGAGTACTTTATTTAAAGTAAACGGTACTGTCAAACAATTTTTATTGACACCTTCATTTACAATGCCACCTAAGAATGTTTCTAATGCGGTAATACACTGTTTTAAAAATATTGACAATCATGAAGACAGAGATTGTAAAAAGAGAAGGTGTGGCACAGAAATGGGATCTAAAGATTGCGCAAAAGAGATGATCAGACCTTATTTAGTAGAAATAGAAAAGAATTTGTAGGCCTACAAATTCAACCGAACTCAATAGATACTCCCCCCCTATTGGGTTGACGGGATTCGCATTAATTGTGGATCCCGTCTTTTTTATTTGGCTATTTTAGCCATATTTTGCTATTATTTTAGGAAATGGACGATAAATTCTTAAAACCATACAATCCACAGGAAACTGAGGACAAAATCTACAAACTCTGGGAAGAAGGTGGTTTTTTTAACCCAGATAATAATAAAACTGACTCTAAAGAGACTTTCTCTATAACACTTCCCCCTCCAAACGTAACCGGCACACTCCATATGGGACATGCCGCAATGCTTGCGATTGAGGACATACTCGTGCGTTACAACAGAATGAAAGGCAAAAAAACTCTCTGGGTTCCAGGGACTGACCACGCAGCGATAGCGACACAATCAAAAGTTGAAGAAATATTATATAAAAAAGAGAAAAAGACACGACATGATTTAGGGCGCGAAGAATTTTTAGATCGTGTAAATAAATTCGCGAGAGAAAGTCATGACACCATCATAACTCAAATCAAAAAAATAGGTGCGTCTGTAGACTGGACTCGTGAAGCTTTCACGTTGGATGATGAGAGAAACTTTGCTGTACGAACTGCATTTAAAAAAATGTACGATGATGGACTCATCTATCGTGGTAAAAGGATTGTAAACTGGGATCCAAAAATGCAGTCAAATGTGTCTGATGATGAAGTAGAAAGAAAAGAAGAAAAATCTCCCTTCTATTATCTTCAATATGGTCCTTTTGAGATTGGTACTGCCCGTCCTGAGACAAAGTTTGGCGACAAGTATGTAGTTATGCATCCTGATGATGACCGCTATAAAGAATACAAACATGGCCAAAAGATTGACCTAGAGTGGATCAATGGACCTATAACCGCGACTGTTCTAAAAGACGAAGCAGTAGATATAGAGTTTGGAACAGGTGTGATGACGATAACGCCATGGCATGATGCGACTGATTTTGAGATTGCGCAAAGGCACAACCTAGATACAGAACAAATAATTGATTTTAAAGGAAAGCTTTTACCAATCGCAAAAGAGTTTGAAGGGATTCATATAAAGAAAGCCCGCCCAATGATAGTTGAAAAACTAAAAGAAAAAGGGCTCGTCACAAGAATAGACGAGGATTATACACTCAACCTTGCTACAAATTATCGTGGTGGCGGAGTGCTTGAACCTCAGATAAGAGACCAATGGTTTATTGATGTAAATAAAAAGTTTAAACTTGAAGACTCAAAAATAGATGCTATTAAAAGTGGTGAGGAGACAAGCCTGAAAGAAATAATGAAAAAGACTGTAGAAAGTGGGCAGATTGAAATAATCCCTAAGCGTTTTGATAAAACATATTTTCATTGGATAGATAAGCTTCGTGACTGGAATATAAGTCGTCAAATCTGGTATGGACATAGAATACCTGTATGGAATAAAGCTGGAGAGACATATGTTGGAGTAGAAGCGCCAGAGGGCGACGGCTGGCAACAAGACCCTGACACACTTGATACATGGTTTTCATCTGGACTGTGGACGTTCTCCACTCTTGGTTGGCCAAAAGACACACAAGATATGAAAGATTTTCATCCGACAGATGTTATAGAAACTGGTGCTGATATCTTATTCTTCTGGGTAGCAAGAATGATATTGATGTCTGGATACTTACTCGGTGACATACCTTTTAGAAAAATTTACTTACACGGGATGGTACTAGACGGAAAAGGACAGAAAATGAGTAAGACTAAAAATAACGGCATTGATCCACTTGATATGACAGAAAAATATGGAGCAGACGCAGCGCGAATGTCTCTGATAGTAGGAGCGCCGCCTGGAAATGACATAAGTTTGTCAGAAGATAAAGTTAGAGCATATAAAAACTTTGCCAACAAAATGTGGAACATAACACGTTTTGTGCTTTCAAGTATTGATGAAAAAAATATAAAAGAAAGACCAGCTTTGAGTGAGCGTGATGAAAAGTGGATGAAAAGTCTGGACGAAATTACAAAAACTATATCTGAAAATATAGAGGGATATAGACCAGACTTTGCAGCAGATGAAATATATCATTTTGTATGGCATGAATTTGCAGACAAGTATCTTGAAGAAGTGAAACCTATTCTTGAAAATGGAGATGAGGATGACAAACAATCTGCACAGTGGACACTTTATACTATACTTACTACATGTCTAAAGCTTCTGCATCCGTTTGCACCGTTTGTGACAGAAGAGATATGGCAACACCTACCAGAGAAAGACAGTGATATGCTTATCGTAGCTAAGTGGCCACAATAAACTTAATTTGATTAATAATGCTTTCATTTCAAACAATATTATTTGCACTTTTAGGAGGAGTACTCCCTGCCCTCCTGTGGCTTTGGTTCTGGCTTAAGCAAGACAAGAAACGCCCTGAGCCGAGAGGACTAATACTGCTCGCATTTGTAGTAGGAATGATAGCTGTCCCTGTAGTATTACCATTTGAAAAATTTGCCGACTCATATTTTACTGGAACTGCAGTAATAATAATATGGTCTGCCATTGAAGAAATATTTAAATATACTTTCGCTTACTTTGCAGTTTTACGCAGAAAAGCGATGGATGAACCCGTAGACGCAGTGATCTATATGATAACTGTAGCGCTTGGATTTGCAGCTCTTGAGAACACATTATTCCTTATAAATCCAATAACTGATGGTAGTTTTGTAGACACTATAATAAACGGCAACTTAAGATTCCTAGGTGCGACACTCTTACATACACTATCGTCTGCAACTATCGGTGTTATGATTGCCCTTTCTTTCTACAGAAAGAAAGCTCTAAAAAAAGTATATGTTGTATATGGACTTATTATGGCGATTCTGTTGCATAGTCTATTTAATTTTTTTATAATGAAGGGAAGTGGAGATAAGTTGTTAACTATATTTGTATTTGTATGGATTGGGATAGTTATACTTATACTTCTTTTTGAAAAGATCAAACGAATTAGAAATAAAAAATTAATTATAAAATAAAACTATGGCAAAGAAACCATCATTTTTTGAAAGACTAACCGGAACAGTCAATGTCGACGACTACGGCGTAGAAGAAACTATTGAAGTAGAAACTCTTTCAGAAGCTCCTGCATCACCTGATCTTGAGGACGATTGGATGGAAGAAGAAAATAATGAAGGACAGCTTACTGTAGATGTATATCAAAATCCAGATGAGATTATTATAAAAGCACTTGTTGCTGGAGTACGTCCTGAAAACTTGGATGTATCTATAACACGAGACATGGTAACAATAAAAGGAAAGCGTGAAGAAGCAAAACAAGTTACAGAAGATAATTATTTCTATAAAGAGCTTTACTGGGGTTCATTCTCAAGGACTATCTTACTTCCACAAGAGATTGAGGTGGACGAATCCACAGCTAGCGAAAAGCACGGCCTACTCACACTCGTAATGCCTAAAGTAAACAAAGAGAAACAAACTAAACTTAAGATAAAAACAGGGTAAAGTAAAACAAAAAACCACTCAAATGAGTGGTTTTTTGTTTTGGTGCTGAGATATTAGACTTTGCTCGAACCTATTTCGAGTCAAAGACCGATTAATCCGCGCGACGCGCGCGGTAGCTTGAGCATTAATCCTACGCATTCGGGTTCGTGGTAATGTCATCGCGCCAACGGCTCCGCTACCGCTCCGCCGTCCGCAAAACAGAAAATTTTTCTCTATTTATTTTTTCGTTTTTTTGCCCCCCTTTTTTTTATTTTTTCAAAAAGGAGAAATTTTCTGTTTTGCTTTCTCTGTTCGTACCTCACAGAGTTGGTGCTCACTACGAAATGAAGTCGTCTTATTTTTCAATATCAGAAGTATATCATAAGAATTGAGTTTTCCAACGTACCCTCGGCATTCGCCTCGGGCATTACCGCTAGGGTTACTCGCGCCTAGATACTTTGTACGTGCGTTGTTTGCTTCGCAAACCGCACGCTTCTGGTTGGGGGAAGAAAGGAATCCTTCCCCCAGCTTCGCGCTCCTCCTCGCAGTAGTAATGTTATATCTTCAGTACCGTTCTGATTTTATCTTTTCTTAATGTTTGCAGTTCGTTTTTTCGTGCCTACGGAGTCCACGCTCGCACAACCCCCATCCTCTTTTTCATCACCGATTATCTCTCAAAGTATCTTTTGCCTCCCACTTCGTTTAACGTCGGCGCTCATACTTACCATGACGCCCTAGCGGTAATGCCCTCGGACGACGACGTTTTCCGTTTACGCTTGTCCCACCCTCCCATACGCGCGTAGAAAGCTCCCAAATGCGTGAAAACGACGGCAAAGCAAGCTTTGCTGATTAACTCAACACGTTGAGTTAATCAGGGGAAATCGTTATTTTAGCGTGTAGAATACACTTTGTTCGATTTTGCCATACTGATGAAATCATGCAGTTTTATGTACACAAAAACCCTTGACAAATACCCACTTTAGTATTATACTATAACCTGATTTAAGCGGTTTTTTGATAATAAAATATATTCTCTATTAACTATTTTTGAAAGAAGGAGGTAGTAAATGAAAGAATTTTTTAGAAAGATTATTGAAATATATAAGCCTTTTAAAAAAGTTGTAGCTGTTGTATTTTTCTTTATGATTTGCTCACAGGTGTTGGTTCTTGTTTCTCCATATATCTATGGAAAGATAATTGACGGCATAATATCTGGAGCAGAGATGAAGAAAATAGTTGCACTAGCTCTTGTGACATTGGCTGTGTATATTCTGAACAGTATTATTGGATATTTTCAAGGAAGATGTGAGATAAAGCATCTTGATTTTGATGTACAACAACATGTTTCAAAAAAGACACTTGAAAAAATCTTTAGTTTTTCCGTAGGGCAACACAACAATCAGAATTCAGGGGTTAAACAAAGTGTGATTAATAAAGGAGAACATAGCTTAACAACATTTGCTTATACGGTACTCTATGACGTTTTTCCAATATTTATTGGTATTGTAGTAACAATATCAGCTTTGTTTTATCTAAGTCTTGTTTTAGGAGCCGTGACATTAATTGGTGTCGGATGTTTTGTTGGTATTTCTATTTATTTGAATAGGAATATCAAGGATGAACTGAAGAATATTGAAGATATGAGTCATGATAATGAAAAAGTTCGTTCTGAAATACTTCGTAATCTTGAATTAGTACAGATAAACGCTCAAGAAAAGAAGGTCACCAATGAGTATGATAAAGGTCTTAAAAAGATTGCCAGTTTTGGTAAAAAAATGTGGACAAGGTTTATGCTATTCGTTTGTTTAAGAAATCTGATAATAGGCATTACAAGATTTCTCGTAATAGTTATCGGCGCATATTATGTCTACGAAGGCGTATATACAGCTGGTTATCTCGTTGTATTTCTGTCTTGGTCTTCTAATGCTTTTGGTAAACTTAATTCAATAGGTCAGTTACATAGACGATGTATGGAACTGTACATTTCAATAAAAAAGTATTTCGTAATGCTTGATATTGAGTCTGAAGTTAAGGTTATGCAGAATCCTGTTAGAGTGGATAACTTAAATGGAAGAATTGAGTTTAAGAATGTATCGTTCAAGTATCCTGTCAGAAGTTATCTTGAAGATGATGAGGTAAAACCATTATCCCAAAATGATCATGAAGCATTGTCAGACATTAGTTTCACGATTCAGTCTGGTCAAAGAGTTGCTTTTGTTGGTCAGTCAGGTGCAGGGAAATCAACACTGACTCACCTAATTCTTCGTTCCTATGATCCAGACGATGGTCAGATAGTGATAGATGAGAACGATTTGAGGATTCTTGACCTTAAGCATTACAGAGAATCAATTGGTCTTGTCGAGCAGAGCGTCGCTCTTTTTGACGAAACACTTCGTTACAACATCGTCTTTGGATTAAATGGCAGAGGCATTGATGTAACAAATGATGAGTTAAGTGAAGTAGCGAGCATGTCTTGCATCGATAAATTTTATGATCGTCTTGAATATGGATTTGATACGGTAATAGGCGAAAAAGGAGTAAAGTTATCTGGTGGAGAAAGACAGAGAGTTGGAATAGCTAGAGCATTGATTAAGACTCCAAAAATTCTTATCTTTGACGAAGCAACTTCTAGTCTGGACACAGAAAATGAAGCATTGATAAAAGAATCAATAGAAAATGCTTCAAAAGGCAGAACGACTATAATTATCGCTCATCGACTTTCCACAATAAAAGATGTTGATAAAATCTTTGTTATGGAGAAGGGTAAGATTGTAGGAAAGGGTAAACATAAGGAGTTACTAGGAACTTGTGAGGTTTACAAAAACTTAGTAAGTAATCAAGTAACAACGATTTAAGATTAGTTTAGTACAACACCTATAAGTTCTTCGGAATTTATAGGTGTTTTTTATTTTCCACCCCCATCTTCAGACTTGACAAAACAGTTATGTTTGATATGGTATGCAAAGTAAATTAAATTCAGTATTTAATTTTTTGTGTACTTTAAAAAGGAGATAAAAGAATGAATATTCAGTCTGAGGAGCTTGTTGGTAAAGCAAAAAGTTTGTTTAATGAAATGGTGCTTAGTTTTGGTTCAGATCCTTACCACTTACGCACACACCTTCAAGAAGCGCAGAAGTGGGCGTACTATATGACAAAGAAATATCCAGAAGCGGATAAGGAGGTGATTTTATTAGCTGTTTGGCTACACGACATAGGGCATTATCCAGTTCCAACAAATATTGACCACTCCATAAGGAGTGAGAAGATTGCCAAAGAGTTCCTTAAGGAAGAAAGCTACTCAGAAGATAAAATGGAGAAGGTATTGCATTGCGTCCGTGCTCATAGGTGTCGAGATGTACAACCAGAAACTCTCGAAGCAAAAATTATCGCTTTCTTAGATGCGGCTAGTCATATGACAGATACAATGTATCTTAGTATGGCAAAACAAGCCAAAGAGAAGGGTAGCGACTTTGATGTTTGCGCAAAGATGGAAAGGGATTTTAGAGAACTATCTTTGTTTCCAGAAATTAAAGAAGATTTGGTAGAGCTATATGGGTCATGGAAAAACTTAATAAAGGTTTATGAAAAAATTGAGTTTAAATAAGTTATTTCTTAATTTAGCTAATTAATTACCAAATTAAGTTGTAGTAGTTTGTACAAGTTCAAAACCCTTTGCGGGATTTTTCGCAAAGGGTTTTTTTATTTCTTATTTTAAAACTGATTAACTCAACACGTTGAGTTAATCAGGGGAATTGTTATTTTAGTGTGTAGAATACATTTTGTCCGATTTTGCCGTGTTGTGTTATCTTTCCTTCTTTTTCTAATTCATCCAAATATCGTTCTGCCGTAGCGTTAGATACTCCTGCTAATCTTTCAACATCGTTGTTTTGAATTTTTCTACTCTCTCGCAAAAAATCCAAGATTTTTTGTTTGTTTTCTTGCTTTCTTTTCGCCTGTCCGAAGATCAAACCCTCTTTCCGTCGGCGCGCAAGTAAATAGCCAATTACGATTCCAACAACAGCGATGATAATTAAAGTTATGTAGTTCATAGTTATAATAATTTCTTTACTTAGTAAACTCTTTACCCGAAATATCAAAGAATTTTTCAAAGAAGCTTACTAGCTTACCAAGGACACTTTCTCGTTTTTGAGATCGCTCACCAGTTTGAGAAAAGCGAGATACAGGTGGTAAAACTTTTGTGATAGCTGTACCAGTCATTGCAACACCACCATCACGGAAAGCATTTTTTACGAATGCGTATGCTTCGTCACGATCAAGGTCTTCGTCAGTGATGATTTGATCAAGTTCCTCAATCTTCTTTTTGTCTACAAACTTCTGCCAATCCTCATCAACCACCGACTGTACATCAAGTGAAGCAATAAATTGATTAATCAAATCTTTCTTATTGCGCAACTCAACACTTGAGTCAATCGCTTTATTTATATCAATCAAAATCTCACGATTATTTATGTGATCTTCATGGTATTTTTTTACAAGTCTCAATACATAATCAATATTTATTTCTATCTGCTTAATAAGCTCCATTTCAAACACAATATCGTCATTGATGTTTTCTTTGTCTTCATCTTCACCTTTACGAAATTCATTATAGAGGTCAATGTATGCACTATGGTAATCTTGAATATCACGATCATTTAAAATCTCGTTACCGAGAAATTCATCAAAAGTAACTAAAATATTACGTACTCGCAAAACACCACCATAGAGTTTGATGAAGTCTTTTTGGTTTTGCTCTCCAATAATTTGCTCACCTACAGGAAACTTCTTCAGCAATTCCTCTACCAAGCTCTTATACCCCCGTACTTCTTTGTCGCCATCTTTATACCCACTGTAATACTCTTCGTATGATTTCAAAAGTACGATGCCACAGGCTTCTTTATCGCCAAAAAGCGCAATAGATTCATTGGTGACTTTTTCCAAATTACGGAAACAAACTATATTTCCAAAAGTTTTTATACTATTCAAAATACGATTTGTTCTTGAATAGGCTTGCAATAAACCGTGCAATCGCAAATTTTTATCTACCCACAGTGTGTTGAGAGTGGTTGCATCAAAACCAGTCAAGAACATATTAACCACGATCAAAATATCAATCTCACGATTCTTCACTCGTTCGCTTACGTCTTTGTAGTAATTCTGAAACTTATCAGATGAGGTATCATACGACGTACCAAACATCGCATTATAGTCTGCAATAGCACTATCTAAAAAATCTCTTGAGCTTGCATCAAGTCCACTCGTATCTTCCGAATTTTCGTCAATCATTCCGTCTGCATCCTCATCATTCACACCAAAACTATAAATCGTTGCCACTTTGAGTTGCTTGTCGCTCGGTAAGTCCGCGAGTTGTTTTTTGAATTCAGCGTAATATTTTTTTGCAACTTCAATTGAAGAAACTGCAAAAATGGAATTAAAGCCAGCTAATCTACGGTCTTTTAGTTTATAAAAACTATTTCGCTTAGTCTTTTGGTCAAAATGTTCGCGAATATAGCCAACAATATTTGTCAATCGCTCTGGTGAAGCAAGTACCGCCTCACGATCAATATCGCTAACTTTTTTATCTTCAATATTCTCAGCTTCGTGGACGGTAGAAATATAGTCGACCTTAAACGGTAAAACATTTTTATCAGCAATGGCATTTACGATAGTATAAGTATGTAATTTATCTCCAAAAGCCTGTTCCGTGGTCTTTAGATCTATTCGTCCACCTGACGATGCATTGACTGCAAAAATCGGCGTACCAGTAAAACCAAAAAGGTGATAGTTTTTGAATGTCTTAGTAATTCCTGCGTGCATATCACCAAACTGCGAACGATGAGCTTCATCAAAGATTAGTACTACATGCTCATCAAAAAGAGCATGTCCTTTATTTCGTTTTATAAAATGATCCAGCTTCTGAATGGTTGTAATAATAATGCGCGCATTTGGATCTTCAAGTTGTCGTTTTAGAATCGCTGTACTGGTATTACTATTGGCGGCACCTTTTTCAAATTTGTCATATTCCAACATAGTCTGATAATCCAAATCCTTTCGGTCAACGACAAATAGCACTTTTTCCACATACGGTAATTTACTTACCAATTGCGCAGTCTTGAAACTGGTCAAAGTTTTCCCTGAACCTGTTGTGTGCCAAATATAACCACCAGCTTCCACGGTGCCAAGTTTTTTATAATTAGTGCTTACTTCAACTCTATTTAAAATCTTTTCTGTTGCTACTATCTGATATGGACGCATAGCCAAAAGCTGTCGGTCAGAAGTAAACACACAGTAGCGAGTCAAAATATTCAAAAGCGTATGCTTAGCAAAAAATGTCTTAGCAAAGTCCATCAAGTCAGTGATCGGACGATTAGTACTGTCCGCCCACCAACTAGTAAATTCAAAACTATTACTTGATCGTTTACCTTTTTTCGCCGTACTTCCGCTCGCTTCTTTGATATGCTCTGAACGTGTGGTGTTACTGTAATACTTGGTGTGTGTACCGTTGGAAATCACAAATAATTGTACATATTCAAAAAGCCCAGCTGATGCCCAAAAGCTCTCGCGCTGATAACGATTAATTTGATTGAATGCTTCTTGAATTGCTACTCCTCTCCGTTTGAGTTCTATGTGTACAAGAGGTAAACCATTCACCAGTACCGTGACATCGTAACGATTAGCCCGTTTGCCATCTTCTGTTGCATATTGATTGACCACCTGTAGGCAATTATCGTGAATATTATCCTTTTTCAAAAGATAGACATTCTTCACTGTTCCATCATCGTGTGTAAGATTTTTAATATAGTCTTCTTGTATTGTTGTAGTTTTTTCTGCAATACTTTGATTCGGGTTTGCAATCTCGCTTTCAAAAAATTGATCCCATTCGCTATCAGTAAATACAAAATCATTAAGTTTCTCTAGTTGTTTTCGCAAATTAAGTACCAAATCATCCTCGGAAGTGAGAGCAACATATTCATACGCTTGTGACTTTAACTGTTCAATAAACGCTCGCTCCAGCTCTGCCTCGCCTTGGTAATGCTCGGCACGCTTTTTATCTTGTGTGTATTCTGTCACAACCGTACTCTGCGAATTTTCTGCTACTAAATTGTATTTATTATTATTTGGCATATTCTTTTTCTTTAAAAGTTAACAACTTGCCTCGATAGTATTCATATTGTGAACGACGGGCTGTGAGTTCTGCTGGTAGACCAATTGAAATGTCATTCACGAGTGCATCGAATTTATCGAGAATTGAAACGATGCGTTTTTGTTCTTCGATTGAAGGAACAGGAATCTTAAAGTTTTTTACTTCCGCATCTGATATTGCGGGATAAGAAGCGCCTTTTTGATTTTTTTCAACGTAGTTATTAAATTCAGTTTTAGCAATATTATAATAAATCCATTTTGGCAAAACTTTATCACTCGCTCTTAAGACACAATAGCCCGTACTAGCAACTTGTCCGTCATAGTCATCATCAATAATCGTATATCTTCGTAAGGTTGGTCTTGTTGTTGCAAAAATAATGTCATTCTTTTGAACAATTTTTTGAGCTCGACTTGGAGCATTTTCAAATGTAATTTCTGCAGTTTCTGTAATAGTATTTAAATTTCGATCAACAGATGAGAGGTCTATATACTGATACACACCATCAGATTCCTTCCACTTAATGTTTTCTGTGCTTTTAGTAAGCTCCGCCAATGTGAACCACTTTATTTCGTCTTCAGAAGTCAAAAGCTTATCCCGATAATACTCGTACTGCTTTTTTCTTGCTTCCAACTCTGCTTCCAACTCTGCTTCCAACTCTGTAAAATTATCAAGGATTTTCACAATTTCTTTTTGAATGGATAGGGGTGGAATAGGGATTTTGATGGCTTTAATTGTTCCATAAGAAAGAAAAGGTTGGGATCCTTGTGTTAAATTTGAAAGATTAAGAATTAAAAGATTATAATAAACATATTTTGAAAATAATGTTTTATCTTTTGGCTTACAAATTGTTCCGTTATAAGTAACAAAATGTTTCCCCTTCCCCCAAACAACAATTCCTGCAGTACCAATATGTCCTATTATGGGAGAATCCTCATTATTAAATTCATGATGATTTCCAACTATTCCATTACATCCATAAACAGGATATTCCCCTCCTACTTTTGGAATTGTATTCCCTTTACCATATTTAAATTCACAAACCTCTCCCAGCTCCTTAAACTCTACACCATTCGGACATAGCTCTATGATCAGCTTTTCAATTTTGTTTTGGTGTTTGGTCATATTTTAGATGTAGTATCAAATTGTAAATGAAAATAATTTTCACAATACAATTCACCTTCATATTTTTGCTCTTTATCTGACCGACAACTGAAGCTAGCATCGCCACCCATGAGCTCCATAGCTCGCTTGACGATAAAAAGCCCTAAACCTTTACCACCTTCCACGCATTCCTTCGCGTGTTCACCACGGTAATTTTTTTGGAAAATCTTATCACTCTCATTGTTATTTATGGCAAGACTTGTCATAGATATAATCAATTCTTTTACTTCCTCGTCCCATACCGCATGGATTTCCGAATTTATCAAAATATATTTCCTAGTATTATCGAAAATGTTGTATAAAACTAAATTTAAGAGCTCCCTATCAACAAGTACTCTTAGATCAGGATCAATATTTATTTTTAATTTGATCCACATATCCTTATACATTTCATCTTGTATTGTTGAAAATGAACTTAACAATGCAGCTTTAAGACGGGTGTGGGTAAGGTTTCCCATATCAAGAACCTCCTGTGTTTCTGCCACCTCAAATCCTCGTAGATGTGCTCCCGTATCCGCAATCCTTTTGCTTAAGTAAATGATCACATCCGAAGCAGAATCAGGATCAAAAGAAATTTTTGATTTAATTTTTTCGTGAACATCCGCATATGTTTCGCCGTAGAATTCCTCAGGATCTGCGTATTCTTCGATTTTTTGTTTCATTTTTCCATGTAAGGTATTTACTGAATGAGCGTAGTCATTGGCACGCTCAATATTAAACTTGGCAGTATGATGAAAGATGCCCATCATTACAGGAAGTATAGATTTTCTCAATCTTTGACTTTTAAAAAGATCTTTATCACCCTCAATTATGATTACTGAGTATATGTCTTCGTATTCATCCTTATATATAATATACTCAACATCATTATATTTCAATTTTTTAGATTTACCGACCTCAAGAGATAGTTTAGATATATCAAATGGGCACTTATTCATATTTGTACCCAAAATATCATTCCTTTGTTGTAACTCAAAATATATCATAGTTTACTTATAGCTTTATCAAGTTGATCTATAAATTCATCCATGCTCGCACCTTTACGCATCTTTGCATCTGCATAATCTATAAAACCCCGAGTGATTGTTTCGGCGGGGTATGTCGGCTGTGCTGTATACAGAATAAGATATTTTGTCTTTTGGTACTTATTTCTTATACGCTTGATAACACCAGCACCTTGCTGGTCTGATAACTTTCCTCCAACACCATCATAGTCAACAAATACCACATGTGAATTTCTGACATCCACATCATCCTCTGATGATATATTCTGCTTTTTTTTCACTTGATACCCTGCTTTTCTTAGTGTTTCTACAATGGGCATTGTCTCGTCATCAATAAATAAAATTTGTAGTTGTTCTTTTTTAATTTTAGGTTTTATTCTTCTGATCAGGTTTGCAAAATAGGGTGCATGCTTGTCTGTAAAAATGAGTATTTTTGTGATAAATTTTATAGTTTCCATGTTATTTTTGTTTATCTCCTTCAATATCCTCCACAATCTCATCAATTGATGTGCGTAGTTCATTTTGTCGTGCGACTATTTTAATTATATTTTTATTCAACTCGTTAATATCTACAACCTCGCGAGTATCTTTCGCCACAACATAACTTGATACTGCAATATTATAATTATTCTCGGTAATATCTTTATTGTTTACAATTTTTGCAAAATATTCTACATCTTTACGTTCAATAAAAGTGTTAAGAATTTTCTTCCGATTTTCTTCGCTCAACTTATTTTTATTACCACCTCGTATAAACTCTGCAGAAGCATCAATAAAGAATGTTTTGTTATCGTTTTTACTCTTTTTAAGCACAATAATAGCAGTAGCGATGGTGGTACCAAAGAATAAATCAGGTGGTAGTTGAATCACCGCATCAATATAATTATTCTCTATGAGATATTTACGAATCTTCTGCTCTGCGCCACCACGATAGAGAACACCAGGGAATTCTACAATCGCCGCCGTACCACTGGTAGAAAGCCATGACAGCATATGCATAGTAAACGCGAGGTCGGCTTTGCTCTTGGGCGCTAATACTCCAGCAGGTGAAAAACGTGGATCATTGATAAGTATTGGATTACTATCACCATCCCATTTTATAGAATACGGCGGATTAGAAACAATAGCGTCAAATGGTTCATCATCCCAGTGATGCGGATCAGTAAGAGTATCGCCATGAGAAATATCAAAATTGTTGTAGTTGATGTCGTGTAAGAACATATTTATACGACAAAGGTTGTAAGTTGTGAGGTTGATTTCTTGCCCAAAAAATCCAAGGCGAACATTTTCTTTACCAAGAACTTTGGCAAATTTAAGAAGTAACGAACCTGAACCACAAGCTGGATCATACACTTTATTAACCTCTTTTTTATCAACTGTAGTGATCTCAGCGAGAAGCTCGCTCACTTCCTGTGGAGTATAAAACTCGCCACCAGACTTACCTGCATTTGAGGCATACATTGTCATCAAAAATTCATATGCATCACCAAAAGCATCGATGGTATTGTCAGAATAGTTGCCGAGACGGAGGTCACCTATAGATTCAAAAAGTTTAGTAAGTTTTTGATTTCTTTTTTCAACTGTACTTCCAAGTTTATTTGAATTTACATCAATCTCATCAAACAAGCCTTTGATGTCAGATTCACTTTCTGTACCTTTGGCAGAATTTTCAATATTACGAAATACGGCAGTAACAGTTTCATTCAGATTTGCATCGTTTCGAGCGTTTTTACGAACGTTTACAAAGAGTTCGCTCGGTAGAATATAAAAACCTTTTTCTTTTACAGTATCAGCTCGACCAAATTCTGCTTTTTTGTCAGAAAGAGTGGTATAGTCAAAATCTTTCTTGCTAGAACGACGCTCGTCGGCATTGATGTAGTTGGTTAAATTCTCACTAATAAAACGATAAAATAGCATTCCTAACACATATGACTTGAAATCCCAACCATCCACACTTCCACGTAAATCAGTGGCAATCTGCCAAATGGCACGGTGCAGTTCTACGCGCTCCTGTTCTTTGGACATATTTGTTTTTAATGCTTTTGTGTTTGTCATAATTATTTATAAGTTCTTTTCATCCATTAACTCACGGATAGTTTTACCTCTGTATGTCCAAAAAATTGTACCTTGTACTGCTTTCCAGTTTTTATCAAATTTTTCTCTTAAAACTCTTTGGGCAGCTTTTGAAAGAGAGGTTTTATGTCCTTCAAAAATAATAGCATTCCCTTTTTCAACGCTTGCCACAATATTCTGGTAGATTTCATCACCCTCCTTAAACTTTAAAAGATCGCCCTGCTTTATACCAAGTTTTGAGAACTTACTTTCCACAACTGAATCTTTTTCGGGAGCAATATGTTTGTTATCTAAAATAAAATCGCAAATTCTTTCTGGGTGTACTTGCAAAAATTCACGTTTGCGGTTTATTCTTTGTTTCGCAAAGTGCTGTAAAATACTCTGCTCCAATATTTCTGCGTTCTTTAGCTCAAACTTTTCATATATTTGAAATCTTGTTGGTGTTGATGTTTTATTCAAGTCTCCTAAGCGCTTTTCAATGTTGCTAGTTATTCCAACTTTGCAGATATCTGGCATTGATATATTTGTGATAATGTACAGATAATTTTTCATAATTTTATTTCATAAGATCATCAAGCGTGACACCAAGAGCGTCAGCGATTTTTTTGACTGTTTCAATTCGTGGATCGGGTGTAGACCCTGCCTCAATTTTGGCGACTGTATGAAAAGCCAAAACTGCTTTCTTTGAAAGCGTATCTTGCGAAATGCCGAGCTTGTTTCGGTATTTCTTTATATTCACAGAAATGTTAGTTTTTTGCTTTGACATTATAGTATAGCTTTACTATTATAATAGTATGCTCTGTTTCAGTTGCTTATATAAGAACTATATCGTTTTTTATGTTGATAGTAAAGTAATTTGATAAAATTTTTCAACGGCTCAAGTCGTTGAGCCGTTGCCGAAAAAACGAGCAAAACAGAAAATTTCTCCTTTTTGAAAAAATAAAAAAAAGGGGGGCAAAAAAACGAAAAAATAAATAGAGAAAAATTTTCTGTTTTGCGGACGGCGGAGCGGTAGCGGAGCCGTTGGCGCGATGACATTACCACGAACCCGAATGCGTAGGATTAATGCTCAAGCTACCGCGCGCGTCGCGCGGATTAATCGGTCTTTGACTCGAAATAGGTTCGAGCAAAGTCTAATATCTCAGCACAACTATAAATTTCTCGTTCGGAAAGGACGGAAGAGGGCTCCGCCGAAGGCGGAGAATGGGGCAAAAAACGGCGACGGCTTGCGACGAAATCGCTTGGCGGAGGCGCGCCGAAGCTCGCGGATTTGTCAGTTTAGTATCAAAAAACTATATATGAATATCAAACCAAAATATTTTCTTTATACTCGCAAAAGTACAGAAGAGGATGACAGACAAGTCATGAGTATTGAAGCGCAAGTTTTTGAGCTTAAGGAATTTGCTCGCAAAGAAAATCTTGAAATCCTTCAGGAATTTCAAGAGTCGAAAAGCGCAAAGACACCTGGCAGACCTGTTTTTAATGAAATGATGGCGAAAGTTGAGCAAATGGGCAATGTTGGGATTTTAGCATGGCATCCCGACCGCTTAGCAAGGAACTCAATAGATGGCGGTCGTGTGATATATGCAGTTGATCAGAAAAATATTGTGTCTTTACGCTTTCCGACATTTTGGTTTGAACCGACACCGCAGGGGCTATTTATGTTGCAAGTGGCTTTTGGGCAATCTAAATATTATTCGGATAATCTAGTTGAAAATATAAAAAGAGGCGTCCGCCAAAAATTGCGCCGTGGTGAATGGTTGAATTTCGCTCCTTTTGGATTTGTAAATAATCCGAAGGTTAAGAATATTGAACCTCATCCGACAAATTCAAGATTGGTGGTTAAGGCTTTTGAGGAATATTCAAAAGGAACTCATACATATAGATCATTGGCGCAATTTTTGTTGGACTTGGGAGTGGTAACTCGTAATGGAACGCCACTTCCTGAAGCTTCCATAGCGAAGATGTTATCAAACAGGGCGTATATAGGTTTTGTTAAGCATAAGGGAGAATGGCACAATGGAAGCTTCACGCCAATTATTACCCCGAAATTATTTGAAGCCGTGCAGAGAGTATTGAAAGTTAAAGAACGACCTCGCATGACGCGCAAGAATTATAATTTTCCTTATTGTGGTCTTTTTCGTTGCGGAGAATGTGGGAGTATGATTACAGCTCAATATGCTCATGGTAATGGTGGAACATACATATATTATCGGTGTACGAAAAAGAAAGGAAAATGCTCACAGAGATATGTGCGCGAGGACATTCTTAACTTTCAAATAAAGGAACAACTTAAAACAATTTCACTTCGCGATGAGTATACAGATTGGATGTTGGAGCAAGTTGATAAATGGGAGAAAGAGGGAAATCTCTCATCGCAAAGCAGTGTCCAAAATCTTGCAGATAAAATCAAAGAGAGCGAAACGCGCTTGGATAATCTTGTATCAATTTATCTTGATGGTAATTTACCAAAAGAATTATATATCAAGAGAAAAGATAAGATTATGCGCGCGACACTCGCTTTGAAAGAGGAGAAGAAAGATTTTGAACACTTGGGGAATAATTGGGTCGAACCCCTGCGGGAATGGATTTTAGATACTAAACAAGCCAATTTTTTGTCCTCGCGCGATGATTTTTGCAAAACAAAAGAGCTCGTCCAAAAAATAGGAACGAACCATTCAGTTCGTGACAAATCCGCCCACTTCGGCACACCTCCGCCAAGCGTTTTTGTCGCAAGCCGTCGCCGTTTTTTGCCCCATTCTCCGCCTTCGGCGGAGCCGTCTTCCGTCCTTTCCGAACGAGAAATTTATAGTTGTGCTGGGGGGCGGGCTTGAACCGCCGACCCTTTGTGCTTCAAACAAATGCTCTACCAACTGAGCTACCCCAGCATATAACCCTGAAATTATACTTTATTTGTGGACTATCGTCCAATACCAAATTGATCTAATAATCCACCTATTCCATCTGCTTTATTACCTAGGTTTTGTATGCTTTCTGCCCCTCCTTTTATACCATCATATGTATCTATAAGACCTCCTAGATGTGGTTGAATAAAATAATAATACAAAATTACCGGCACACCAAATATAACTGCCCAATAGATAAGGCGAGTTACATTGCCAAATATCGCATGTCGGCGCATCTTGCGAAGGAGTTTATTGTTGTCTCTTGTAAGCTCTAAAAGCTCTTTCATCTCTCTGTCATTCATTTGTTTATTTTAACAGAAAAAAACCCCCTATGCCATAAACATAGTGGGGTTTTAGTAAGTCTACTCAGACCTTGTTAAAACGAAGAGGTTTTAATTCGCCAGAGCAAATCATTAGCAAGGCATTGTCATTATGACGAGAACCTTATCCTGTAATTCTCTTAGGCGCTCTTGATTTGTATCAAACTTCTTCTGCGCCTTGTCTACTTCACTCTCAAGTTTTCTTTTGTTCTTAAGTGCAAAATCCGCATCCCAATAACCATTGTGTTTATCGCGATTGTGCATTGAACGTTCCATGCCGTCATTCCAGAACTGAAGCAGTTGTTTACTACTAGTCACCTCAAGGATAACTTCGTTTTGATCAATCTGGAGTTTAAAGAACTCATCTAATAACTGCTGATTCGCATTACTCATATTGCTCTCCTTTCAGTTTGCCGTTTTTAAAGTATTAAATTAGAGACAACATTATACTACTATACCAAATTATTACTCCGGTGTGATTATAACAATATTTATATAATATGTCAAGTGCAGAATGCTCACTTTTTATTGCCCTTGGCAAGAACGCTTATTTTATTCACTTATCCCCTTGGCAGGAGTCGAACCCACATCAATCCCTTAGGACGGGACTGTTCTATCCATTGAACTACAAGGGGCTGTAGTATAAGCATGGTAACAAAAAACCACCGCGACGTCACGTTACGGTGGTTTTTTGTTTTAGTCATTTAAGTCGGACTTATATTCCAAGCATTGTGGAAAGCTTGTCTTTATCAAATCCTACCGTCATCTCTTCATCTACATAGATAACTGGCACTCCCATCTGTCCGCTTTTTTCTATCATTTCTTTTCTCTTTTCAAGGTCTGCTGATACATCATGTTCTGTATATTCAACATTTTTTTCTTTAAAAAACTCCTTGGCAAGCTGACAGAAGTGACACGTTGGTGTGCTGTAAATTGTTACATTCTTCATATTATTATCTTAATTAACTTATATATTTATATTATAGCATAGGTGTCAAGACACTCTAAAACCAACTAAACACTTTCTGCCAGAAAGTCTTTTTTATCTCTTTATTACTAAAGCCCTCGTCTTCTGGATTGTCTACAATTATTATCATTTCCTCGCCGTCTTTCCCCACCTCAAACTTACTCCTCACCTCTTGCTCTATTCCCCGCTCTGTACTCAAACGCTCTATCTCCTCACGCAAAGATTCTTCTCTGCCCTCTAACTCATTTAGTACTTCTTTTTGTTCTATTCGTCTTAGTCTTGTGTCTCTCTCTTTTTTATACATACTCCACACAGCAAAAGCTAGCCATATAACAATAAATCCTAAGATTACGAGAGTTACTTTTGAGTAAAGCAATCGTTTGAATCTTCTTTTTTCGTGAAAATCTAACATGCAAATTATTATATATATGATACACTATACGCTATGTTATTCCACAAAAAGACACAAAAAGCATTAAAAATCTTCTCAATAATAGTCGGTATCTTCATTATCATCAGCATGATAATGCTCTACGCACCGATACTACCTTCATCTGGAGGTTCTAATGCTCCAGCACCTTTAGGTCTCTAACCCTTCATCATCTTTAGAAACACATCATGAGGGATATTTATTTTTCCTCTTGCTTGCATCTTTTTCTTACCTTTTTTCTGCTTCTCACGAAGTTTCATTTTTCTAGTTATATCACCTCCATATAAGTGCCCTGTGACGTCCTTTTTGAGGGCTGATAGAGTTTTAGATGAGATAATGCGTCCAAGTGACTGTGCTTGGATTTTGGTCACAATCATCTGCCTCGGAAGTACTTTATATAATTTCTCTACAGAATTCTGCGCCTCTTCTTCAAGGCGTTTTTTAGACACCACTTTTGTAAACGCTGGCACCAACTCCTCTGCTACAAGTATATCTAAACGTGCTACATCTGCATCTCGCATCTCGCCTATTTTGTAAGAGATAGAAGCATATCCTGCTGATACACTTTTTAATTTATCAAAAAATCCTCGCATCAACTCCCTCAAAGGAAGCTGTGCATGCATTTTTATTCGTCCGTCACCAAACACATCAGAATTACCTTGCTCCGCTTCATGCTCAAACATAAGTTGAGTTATCGGACTTATATAGTCATTCGGAGTTATTATTTCAATATTTACCCATGGTTCACTGATACTTTCTATGTCACCAAAATCTGGAAACAAAGAAGGGGAGTAGATGCGCTCTATTTTTCCATTCTTAGATTTAATGTCATACATAATACTCGGAGTCGTAACCACCACATCCACATCAAACTCTCTATGAAGCCTTTCTACAAAGATTTCCATATGAAGAGTCCCTAAGAAACCTATCCTAAATCCCCTTCCAAGTAATCCTGAAGCTTCTTCTTCAAATGAGAATGAGGAGTCAGTAAGCTGAAGCTTATCAAGAGCTCGCGCAAGATCCGCAAAGTCGTCCTGACTCTCTGGATACACTGATGCCCACACTACAGGAGAAGGCTTCATATATCCGCCAAGTGTCTCTACATTACTGTTTGCAAACCGTACTGTGTCTCCCACTGAAGCAATACCTGGCTTTTTAATACCTGTCACAATGTAGCCGATCTCCCCTGCTTGGAGTGAGTCTTTTGGCACTGCCTCTGGTGAGAATATACCAGTCTCAAGTGCTATAAACTTTTCTTTAGCTTGAGAGAAAGTAAGTTGATCATTTTTAGAAACTTTACCATCAAATACACGCACAAAAACTATAATCCCCTTATGGTTTGAATATTGAAAATCAAATATAAGCCCTCGGAAATCTTTATCACCCTCTAACTCTTTCGTAGGCGCTGGTATCTTCTCTATAACTTCTTTCAAAAGCTTCTCTACTCCTGCGCCTGTCTTGCCAGATACTTCAAGTACATCCTCAGGTGAACAGCCAAGTGTCTCTACTACTTCTGCTCTTATCTCATCGACTCTCGCTAGAGGCGAGTCTATTTTATTTAAAGCGGGGATTATCTTAAGTCCGAACTCTCGCGCCATGGCGAGTGTGGTAAGGGTCTGCGCCTGCACGCCTTGCGTAGCATCCACTAAGAGTATCGCTCCCTCAACTGCCTTCAGAGCTCGTGAGACCTCGTAAGAGAAGTCTATATGTCCTGGGGTGTCTATGAGGTTAAGAATATGCCCGTCATGCTCCATACGCACTGGTTGCATCTTTATCGTAATCCCTCGTTCACGCTCAAGCTCCATCTGGTCTAGTACCTGATCTTTCATTTTCCTCTTTTCCACAGTATTAGTAACCTCTAGCATTCTGTCGGCTAAAGTAGATTTCCCGTGATCAATATGAGCTATGATGCTGAAGTTTCGTATTTTTTGCATTATGAACACTATCTTAACATAAAATTAAAGCTCCTCTTGTTCTGCAATAACAGTATCTGCGCGCCAGAATTTAGAGTGGAGCGACTTCCATACCTCCCCTATTTCTTTATTACCTAGAAGCACAAGCATCATCACACCCGTAGCTATACCTACTATCCCTGCAAATAGCCCTTGCGAGAAGATCCCCCAGAAAGTATCTATATCAAACAAATCATCAAACACATTTAAAAATTCGTAAGAAACAAAACCCATTATTATAGAAGCAGAAAGGCTTTGGAAGAATGTCTTTGAAAGCGAACGTGAGAAAGATTTAAAGTCCTTCTGGAACATTACCCAGAAAGCAATAGCGTTTAGTATCAGCGCGATAGAGTACCCTAGAGGCAACATAAGCACAGAAGTACCTTCTATACCCTCAACTCGCAAAATTGATTCTAT
>Ga0257123_1000152_pt1 | contig 62215 bp, 55 predicted proteins | sample SI106_135metaG_FD_190185 | JGI IMG/M metagenome (GOLD analysis project Ga0257123, IMG submission 190185) | Marine microbial communities from Saanich Inlet, British Columbia, Canada - SI106_135 | ecosystem: Environmental > Aquatic > Marine > Inlet | place: Canada: British Columbia | collected...
ATGACGGTGAGGGCAACGGTATACCAGAAAATGCCTCTATAATCAAATCTTGGAGGATTCTGGAATCTCTTGATAGATACTTCCCCCAGACGAGGCATGCCTCGTCCCTACATGGTTCTACGCTTGTTACTTAGGGGCCGCGGCATGCCCGGTCCGCCGAATCGAATCAATAAAAGGCTCAGGATTAGAATCACCGAGAGAAGAGGATTCTCCAGAACGTAGGCCACTACGAGCAAAGGAAGCAGCAGCACCTGAGTTAAGCCTCTCAAGGATCTGGACTCCTGGATTTTTTGCGCCACCTGTGGAGAATAGGTGTAATAAGCGCCAACGAATGCTCGTCCGATGGGATGAGTTAGAAGAAACTGATCTCTGAATCGGCTCAGGAGTTTCACCTCAGGACCATCAGGACCTAGAAAGGCCGCCGAAGCTAGAAAGCATCCTCCTCCACCCCCTGCACGTGAAGCGAATACTACTGGTACCGAACCGGTAGGAGTTGTTTCACCGGAAACATCGGTAAATAAATCCGATGCCCGAGTTGGCACCGGACTTAAGGATAGGCTCTTATTTGAATGGTTGGCATAAAAGAGATCATACGATTGCCCTGGCTGAAGTTGAAGATAAGAGTAGAAGTAGTTTGTAGCACCTATTGTCACACTCTTGCTACGAATTCTACGGGCTACCGGATCTGAACTGATACTTTGATGAGAAGCTTGCACACAGGTCTGGTTCGCCAGGCATTTACGAATATCTACTTCCGAAGAGCTGTCATTAAGCAGATCCACAATAAAACTGGTGGAATTTATAAATCGTTGAGAAGTAATAGACTGGGCACCTAGTGAGATTGAAGATAATGTACCCCCCAAGTTCAATTCTGTGTCATTCAGATCCTCAGCCGGAGCTGTCCCTCCGTTTGTTAGAGAACCAAGGAAACTAGCCTGAATTGTTGTAGTTTCCAAAGCTGGATTGACGAGAATAGTCAGGATTGTCTCAGAGCGAGAAATCCAAAATCTATAATTTGAACTCTGTGAAAATCCGGTCAATTTCCAATTTCCGCTTTCGTTTGAAAAAGTATAAATATCAAATTCTCTAGAAGATGTAAGTTCCAGGGAACTGCTGGAAGAAGCAGCACCAGTGAATTGCTGAAACATAAACTCATAGCCAGAAAGCTGGAAACTGATCGGAGTGAAATTGGTATCAACAGTTCTAGTAATAGGAGCGTTAGGCTTTAAATTTGTTCTAACTTCCGAAGAAGAGTTTAGGTTAAGAAACGCCTGTCTAAAACCATCTGAGTGATAGTCGAAAAATTCAAAGGGTGCAATAGACGAAGTTTCTTCAATGAGGCCGAAGGCAAATCGAGAGAAGAGATCTTTAAAACTTTTGGCGTTCTGGTTTAGCGTAGGTTCTAAGGAAGCGATTCCTCGTGAGGTGGAAGCAACCATTGATCGAAATGCCTGATCCGCACCCCCAGGATCCAGACCCCCTCCAATACCTACTTTTCCTCCAAGGGCTTCCCAGAGATAGGTGAAAAACAAATAGCCAAGGCCTCGAATTTCAGCGCTATCAGTTCGTTGGGAAAAGCCCCCCTGGACGCCGGGTTCATCTCCGGTCATGAGAAGCGAATAAGTTGGATCTTGAAGCCAGAACTCCACTTGTGAGGGAGCGTCTGATGGTGAATTCAAAATTGGATTCCCATTTTGAAATTTCTTTCCGTGAAACACGCGGTAAATAGCAAACTGAGAGATACCTTCATTCATCCAAATAGTTTCATGATCATCAAATTGGGAATGGATGAGATGTTGTAATTCATGGGCAAGTACATGGTAAAAGTCTTTCCTGGGTAACGGGGACTCAAAGCCTAATGGAAGTGGAGCACCTCCAGGATTTGAGGGATAAAGATCCATATGGATAACATTCATTCTGTTTCCACCGGGTACCTTATCTTCTGGATCGAAATATCCTCCTACGTAATTACCGCTAATTGCGCCTCCCTCACAGATGTCACCAAATGGCGAACATATGTCATAAATAAGAACATTGAGGCCTTCTGAAGTCGCACCTGTAATTGGCCTAATTACGCCAAATGCCGAAACCGTGGAAGGTACAATATCCTGCACCATGAGATCTCCCATTTCCTGAAGCATGGTATCTCGATCCGAAATACGCCCAAAAGAGCTTGTATGGGTGGTTGTATTTAGATAATTGTCATTAAACTGATCTTCGTATTTCACCTTTTGAACCCACAGATTCACGACGAGATTTCCCCCTATTGTGGAGGCGGTACCCTGGTACCTCAGTACAAAATCATGATTTCGAGTACCCTCGTCAACGCGAAAACTCTTGGCTGTCCCAACGGTAAAAATGGCATTAGATATTGACTGTATGGAGTCTAAGGATTTTAACGTTGAGTCGGCCAGTCTGTTTGCGAGAAAGTTACTTTGGATTCGGGCATTGGGGCAAATCGCGCGAGGTCGCATAGCAGCGTCAACGAAACTGATAGAAAGGAAAGGGAGAATGATAATGTATCGAAAAATTAACAGTGTTCCAAATCCCTGGTTCTTGGTACAAATACAAAAAAGAAGATCAAAGCTATTATGCATAAAACCGGCCTCTCTAGCATGAAAGCAAAGAATACTGCGGGATAGAGTATTATCTGGCCTATGCAACCTAAGATGAGACTATCATTCATTAATTCGGCTAATGGTGGAGAATAGCAGTAGTAGGTTTGCACAAGAGTTCTCCCTAATCTATTTGTAAGGAGGTACCTGTCTCGAAACTTACTTAATATTCGTACTTCTTTACTGTTGGCACCAGAGTATGCGGCCGAAGCAATAAAGCAACCTCCTCCTCCTCCTCCACCACCACCACCCCCAGAAGATGCTTGTACAACTGTATTAAATTCTGAAGTAGCTGATTTAGACCAATTCCCTGCCTCATCTCTTTCTTGCAAATAGAAAGAATGCCTTTCTAGACTGAAAGTGGTACTTGTGCTAAAAAGTGTAGATGCTGTACTTATTGAACTACTTTCCAAGTTCCCATTATCAATTTTGTAACGGAAAATCCCGCCCCCACCACCACCGCCAGATGCCCAAACCAGTGAAAAAGTGCTAGCCGTTGCAAGCGAGGGCAAGAAAACAGGGGCAAGTGGGGGTGTCAAATCTACAACCACAGTCGCAGTACCAATCAGCGACCATATGCCCGTCTCAGCTAACTCCTGTACATATAGGGTGTGGGTACCTTCCCCCATTGATACTCCTGAAGTAAATGAGAATGCTGTTGTCAAAATGAATCCACCTACTAAACTAGCGTCGTTTAGTTGATAACGAAATGTGCCGGTGCTCCCTTGTTCATTGCTTGTCCATGTAAAGGTGGGGGTAGGATCATTGGTAGGACTTGTGACTACCAAGGTTGGGGCAGGCGTTGGTGCACCGGATGTTACCGTGAAGAGATCCAGAGCAAGGGTAGCTACAGCACTCAACACCAGGCTTGAGCTGGAAGTGTTTGCATAATAAAGATCATAGGATTGGCCGGGCTGTAGTTGTAAATCAGAATAGAAATAGTCTGTAGCCCCGATCTTTACACTGGTTCTGCGAATTCTTCGAGATAGAGGATCTGAACTGATACTTTGATGAGATGCTTGTACACATGCCTGGTTTGCCAGGCATTTCCGAATATTTGCCTCCGACGGTCGATCATTGAGGATATCTACAATGAAGTTGGTGGAATTGATGAATCTCTGGGAAGTAATAGATTGGGCTCCTAAGGTAATTGAAGGAAGGGTGCCCCCCAGGCTCAATTCCGTATCATTGAGATCCTCAGCGGCGGCAGTTCCCCCATTTGACAAAGAATTCAAAAACCTTGCCTGAATCGTTGTTGTTTCCAACTCCGGATTCACCAGAACAGCCAAAATTGTCTGAGATCGAGGGATCCAAAGGTTAAGACTTGAGGTCTGTTCAAAACCGGTCAATCTCCAATTGCCGCTTTCGTTTGAAAAGGTATAGATATCAAACTCCTTGGAAGAGGAAAGTTCCAGGGTACTGCTGGAAGAGGTGGGCCCCCTGAACTGCTGGAAAGAAAATTCATAACCGGACAGGGAAAAACTCGTAGGTAGAAAACTGCCATCTACCAATCTTGAGCTGGACCCTAGATTAAGATGCGCTTGTCTGGAACCGGAAGTGTGGTAGTCAAAGAATTCAAATGGAGCTATGGAGGAGATCTCTTCGATAAGACCAAAAGCGAATCTAGAATAGAGATCTTTAAAATTTTTGGCGTTGAGATTTAGCGTAGGTTCCAGGGTGGCGATTCCACGAGAGCCGGAAGCAATCATCGATCGAAATGCCTGATCCGCACCGCCTGGTTCCAGAGTCCCTCCGATTCCAACCCTTCCTCCGAGAGCTTCCCAGAGATAAGTAAAAAACAAATAACCAAGACCTCTTAGTTCGGCACTATCTGATCGCTGAATACTCCCGCCCTGAATCCCTGGTTCATCACCACTCATGAGCAAGGAAAAAGAAGGGTTTTGAAGCCAGAATTCAACCTGCGACGGAGCGTCTGATGGTGATTCCAGAATGAGGTCTCCATTTTGAAACCGTTTGCCATGAAATACACGATAAATTGCGAACTGTGAGAATCCCTCATTGGCCCAGATAGTTTCAACGTTATCAAACTGGGAGTGAATCAGGTGCTGAAGTTCGTGAGCCAAAACATGAAAAAAGTCCTTCCTGGGTAAGGCCTGGCCAAATCCTGAGAGAGGTATGGGAGCGCCACCTGGGTTGGAAGGATAGAGATCCATATGGATCGCGTTCATTCGATTTCCAACAGCATCAAATTTATCAGCAGGGTCAAAATAGCCTCCTACAAATTCACCACTGAATTGAAAGTTGTCCTGAATGTCATAGATTAGAACATTTAGTCCATCAGAGTTTGCCGCAGAAACTTGGCTAATCGCGCCGAATGCCGAAACAGTTGACGGCACAATATCCTGCACCATCAGATCACCCATTTCCTGAAGCATGGCATCTCGGTCTGAAACACGCCCAAAAGAATTTGTATGAGTCGTTGTATTGAGATAATTATCATTAAGCTGATCTTCGTATTTCGCCTTCTCCACCCAAAGGTTCACAAGCAGGTTGCCTCCTGATGTGGATGAAGTTCCCTGGTACCGGAGCAAAAACTCCAGGTTTCGTGCTCCCTCATCAACACGGTAACTCCTCGCCGTTCCAACCGTAAAAATTGCGTTGGAAACAGACTGGATTGAAGCCGAAGGTTTTAGCCTTGACTCCGCGGCTCTGGCCCTGAAAAAATCTCTCTGGATCCTGGGATTGGGACAGATGGATCGTGGTCGCACTGCGGATTCAACAAACGTGAGCAACAGGAAATAAAGTAGAAGCCATCTTCCAACTTTTATCATCACAAGACCCGTCGTCCTCGCACTTGATGCGGGGACCCATAACAGGTTTCAACATGGATCTCCGGGTCAAGCCCGAAGATGACGTAAATTAGAGTCCGGTAAATCATGCGCTCCCAAAATTGTTAGTATATCGACAATCTACTTTGTCATTCCGGACCCCGATCCGGAATCCAGAAAATTGTATAAATTTAACATCGTGCCTTGACTCCTGGATCCTGAATAAAGTTCAGGATGACGGTGATGGACAATCCTTTACACATTATTACTATAAAACTCCCTAAACTTAATGACATTGGGATCAAGTCGCGGGATGACGCGAGGGAGGGGGAAAGTCCAAAACAATGACCCCTCCAGGCTCCGCCAAGAAGGCGGGTTCATACTTCATTCCATTGCTCCCATTGATTCCTTTGCTTCCATTGTTTCCCGAGGAATCAGAGATTCCTCGCAGGCTCCCCTTCGAATTTAAAAATTAAAAAATGGACTGTCGGATTCATTTTTTTCTGAAGCAACGCTTTCAGATTGAAAAAGGTTGGTGTTGAGTCTGCGTTTTTGAAATCGTTTTTTGGGCGCTAAACGCATTTCCAATCGAACCGGAACCTCAATGATGCCCTTAAGACCGTGTGAAGGATGGGACTGTAGAAACCGATTTACATCCCGTGTTAGAAATCGCATTGGAATCTGTTTTTGAAGGTTCATGGTATCAGGCGGCATGATGAAGTTGATACTCACAGGCGCGTTAAACACCTTCCGGGAGCGGAGGCCATTTTCAACATAAAAAGCAGGATAGGAACCCAGCTTGTTTACGGGTAAATGAAGGTAGGCCATTTCCTTTGTAGAACCTCTCAATCGAAAAGCCACTTTCTTTCCCTCTCCCAGTCGATGATGAATTTCTAGTACATTCTCTTCACCAATTCTGAAGCTGAGTCCCTCCATGGTTTGAACAACCTCACCCTCCAAATCCCCAAATTTTTCGGATTCAAGAATATCCAGGGCAAAAACCGGATCTGTCACGCCCTTATCAAAAAAGATATCGTCGCGAGTATAAAACCTGGGAGTGATGGTAAAGGTTTTGATTTCATAAATAGGAGATAAGACATAGATCAAAAGAGAACCCTCTTTTTTTGATCCTTTTTGCAACCGAACTCTTCCTCTTCGGTCCTTGCGGATTTTCGCATCCCTTCGATGGCCTACAAATACAACGTCAGTGGGATCCTCCGCCTTCTGATTTTCTGTTTCTATAATATCTCTGGATTTTTCTACGGAAACCTTTAGTTCCACGGAGTCAAGAAGACGGTCCGCTGGAATGGTGAGAGTAAACTCGCCCTTAAAGGAGTCCGGACCGTGGACAGCAGAATTTGGTGCAGCATCGGTTAGTCCTACCGATGAGAAAATAAGAAAGAATAAGAGGTACAAAGATCTCACAAGATCTCTTCGTCTTCCAATGATGTAGCTGGATCTACAATTTCCACGACCCATGCCTTTAAGACGGTTGAAATACTAGGCTCCAAAAAATCATCCAATTCCACACCCCCTGCTTCACGGAATTCGTCATTTGGATCGATTCCGTTGATAATCAAATCATGCGGGAGAAATTTCATATTCACTGTATCGGTGACAAGATTGTGCTTTAGATCTATATCGAAGGTGCCCAGATTCGCTGAATAATCCCTCCAAGCTTCTTTATCTGTCTTCACTCCATTCTTGGTATAGATGGCAGGATCAATCTTCATCCGCGGACTGGGATCCTCTCCCCCGGCCTCAGACCAATCATTATCGGCATGGGGCTTAAAGATGACATGGCCTGTTTTCTTGAAAGAAGCATGATCCGTGGATGTGAAATGGGCCTGTTCACGGGATGGATCCTCGAATACCAAAATATTTAAAAAGGAAGGGTGTCCGGCTAGTTTTTTAGGCAGGGCTTGAACAGCTCCTCCAAGATAAACATTGCCCTGGACTACCAGAAGACCAACCCCCTTGTAATACCCTTCGAGAAATACATCTCCTCGAACAAAGGTGATTCCGCTGATTTCAATGGGATTGGTCAGATCATGTTTACGACTGCGCGGCCCGTACCGGGTAGGATCAAATACCGCGGCTCTTCGCCAATCCCCGTAACCATACAAGGGCAATACCTTGTTATAACGAACTGAATTAAATCCAGCCTCACCCTCAAAGATTACATCCCTAAAATATCGATTATCCCGACTATTGCCCCCAAATTGCTGATGATAAGTGGGCTTGAGAACAAGGTCGGCCACCTCTTCGTAAAAATCCAGGGGTCTAAGATTGATCTCCCGATCCGTCCAATAACCGGAACTGGGAACCACCTTCCTGGAATAGGTCTCCTTTACTGGCTGACCAAACATCTTAAACTGTCGGTAAATACCGTATCTTTCATACTCGATATTCTCAGCGTCTAAGAAATCCACCCCTCCATCGGAAAGTCCCATGCTCGTGGATGGATGATCCATGTAATAGTATTCCTGCCAACTCAATTCCCCCGCTTCAATCATCTTGCGCTTATTCCAATCAGAAAGCTCCGCAGTAATTCCATTCTTGATATAGACATCCCCCTTAAAAACCGCCAGATCAGAAGGTTCTATGGAGTCTTCAAACTGGTAGTTCATATGCTCTTTCTCGCGTATAAAAAGAGCATGATCCGGTGCGATCATCCCCATATGTACTGCCTTCACCGAATAAACTGCGAGAACTTGTTTGCGAGAGATTCTTCCCAGGGTATTTTCAAAAATCCCCCTGCTTCGAATCCGAAGATCTCCCGTATACACGCCGAGGTCTGGATAGGGCGAGGGTGTGGATTCAAAATCAACCTTTAACTCCAGATCGAATTTCCCACTACCATGATAGAGATTTCTAATTTCAGTTTTGAGCTTTTCGGGCATTGGGATTCTCTGGTTAGAGCTAGCCACCAGGGCTTCCAAAAAAGTCTTGTGTGTCTCCAGGTGAGATTTCAAGTAATACAGGGCTTGCTCTACTCCCGATTCGGCAACCTGCTCAGCAATGGAATCTTCCACATACTTGTTCACCAGTTTAGATTCAGTCTGAACAAGAAAAACAAGGGCCATACAAAGCACCAGGATAATGGCTCCAAGAACGAGCACAACTGGTAGTGCGATGCCCCGGTGGCCAATACTCCTGGATCCTCCGGTCAAGCCGCAGGATGAAGGGAATAGAGTGGATTTCCTTAACTCCAATGCTTCTTTTGATTCCATTGATTCCATTGATTCCTGGGACCGAAGGTCACTTCCTATAAAGTCCCATTCTGAATAAGTTCATAGAACGAAGGCGCTTTGAGGCTGGCCCCTCCAACCAGGCCTCCATCAATCCCTTCCTCCCGCATATAAGTTGCTATATTTTCCGGCTTCACACTTCCGCCATAGACAATGCGAATTTTCTGAGCCAGAGAGTCGCTATACGAGTTCCTTAAAACTCCACGAACGGTGGCAATCCCTTCCCTGGCATCATCCTGGGATGCATTCACACCCGTCCCGATGGCCCATATTGGCTCGTAGGCAAAGAGTAGTTTGGATGTATCCGCTTCACTCATTCCCTGCAGCGCAGCCTCAACCTGAGATCGAATTTTCTCAGCAGTACCGCCTCGCTGGCGCTCCTCCAGAGTTTCCCCTACACAAACCATGGGAACCAGACCAAGGTCCAGCGCAGCAATGGTCTTCTTGCGAACCATCTCGTCAGTCTCTCCAAAAATCTCTCGTCTTTCCGAATGACCCGTAAGTACATGGGTACATCCCATATCTTTTAGCATGGAAAGGGAGACTTCCCCGGTAAAGGCACCAGACTCTTCGAAGTAGAAATTCTGAGCTCCGAATGAAATGGGTGTGGAACCTAAATACTTCTGCATCAGGTGAAAACTGGTAAAAGGGGGAAAAAGAACAATTTCACAAGAGTCCGGGAAAGCATAGTTCACAAAGTCCTGTAGATAAGCTTCTGTCTGAGCTAAAGCATGATTCATCTTCCAATTACCGCCATAGAACGGAATGCGCTTCATAATTCCTCCTCAAAAAGTCACTTCCGAGTATATATTGCCGGAGGCAATTCTGGAAAAAAAAAAGCCCTCCCCACATGACGGGAAGGGCTATGATTTCTTGCTCTACCGACTAAACCACTGGTCTCTCAAACCTGAATAGTCCTGGTAAGCTGAATTAACATCTCCCATACTTCCCGCACTAGAAGACTTTTCGTACTGGCGCTGACGAAGGTAAATTTCCTGCAATAAACGGGCGTCCAGTTCTGAGGAAGTACTTGGAGCAAATGCACCATAGGGAGAGGATAGCTGCTGAGCTGTTCCTCGCAGGGGAACTACCTGATCAGCCTGATAGGTTGGTGTAACTGCCGAGTATCGACCGGGAACAGCGGCGGTGGTTCCCACGAAACCAGAACCTTGTTGGTAGCCCTGCTGCATGCCCATGCCTTGCTGCATCCCCATACCTTGCTGACCCATCATGGCTCCACCCATGTTTGGGGTCCCAACCTGGTAACCCATACCGGCGGTTGCCCCGTATCCGAACTGATTCAATCCTGACTGCTGGTAAATGGATTGATTGTAAACAAAGTTCGGCTGCTGCTGAGTCGTCATCATGTAATTGTAGGGAAATTCAGGAATAAAAATGTCTCCGTGGCGCGGTTCGGTGCGCTCCTTAAACATTTGCTGGTAATCCCAGAAAGCCTTGTCAAAATTCATCTTGTCGTTCATTGCAAAGGGACCGGAGTTCTGTACAGACTTAAGAGCGGATAGAAACCGGCGACGCTTTTTCTTTAACTGACCCTGGGTGGCGTGAACAAATCTTCGAGCGTAGGCACGAAAGACTGATAGAAACTGCTGCTTGGAATGTTGCTTCATCCTGGGGTTGGTAGCAGGCGTTTGCTTCCATCGGATGTAGAGACGCTCATAGGTTGGCATGGGGAATTGGCCCATAGAACGTAGAGAGTGCTGAGAGAAAACACTCTGATACTGTTTAAAAGATTGGTAAACCTGATCGAGAGCCCCATCATTTCCGCCGGTACCAAAATAGTTGTACCAGGTAGACTGGGAGGAAGCGAGGCCTTCATCAGCCGCTATAAAGGACTCCAGGGAATAGGCCTGCATAGTCGCCATGCGTTCCACATATTCCAGCCTTTGCTGAATCTGCTGTTGCTCCTGCGGAGAACGGGAGTGCATCAATTGGTTAAGACTGTTCGTGAAGCCCCCCATAGTGGTGCCAAAGTTCGACAGTTCATAAAGAGACTCCGAAAGTTTCGCCTGGGGAATGCTCAGACTAGATAAAAAGACCGAGATCCATGCAATTGTTCGAAGTGATTTCACGGAAACACTCATTTTGTACTCCTTCTCAAGGTTCCATCTCTTTATACGTAACTGGGGGCCAAAGGTTTCAAATCAGACTCAATCAAGGTGAAGTTCCTAGTTTTTCCAGTACGAAATCATCAAACCAGGCCTTTCCACTAGCCTTTCGAAGGACCCATTCCAACACAATCGAGGATGTATCTTTGCGCGTCTCAAACTCATACCTCAACTCAATAAACCCTTTCGTGGAGCCAACCTGCCTGGCAATTCCCTGATGCGCTTTCAGAAAAGCCCTTGACGATAACTCCTGGAGATTAAAAAAAGCTCCGGAACCAAGGGGATCTTCAGCGGCCAGAACTTGATAGGTCTTAATGAATCCTCTTACGCGGTAACGAGAGGAGGGTTTAACGGGTATTGTCTCAGTGGCCAGTGCCAGCGACTTTTTCTTACCAAATGTGGAGATCCGCTGGGAAGCTTTACCAGAGTGCTTCACTCCTCGATCCAGGATAAAAACTCCCCTGTCCTGGGTGCGTTTCAGTCCCCTGGCTATCCCAGGGACGTTTGAATTACTATCAAACTCCTGGGAATAAACAAGAGTGGGCGTAAGGGACGGGCTAGACGGCTGGGAGTCCTTCCCGCTTCCCTTTCCTTTCTTTTTGATGGGGTGCTTTTTTGCAAAGTTGTATCCAAGGTTCATTTTTCTCTTCTGGATCTCGGAAGAAAATTCAGCAACATATGCCGATATTCTCTCAATCCTTCTTGCGGAGGGAGGATGAGACCTTAAGGAAGTTTCTATTCGGCTCGGATTATGATGCTCAAGACTCTTCAGTACCTTGAGAAATCCTACCATTCCTTCTGGATTATAGCCTGCTGCGGCAGCATATCTCGCACCGATATAGTCAGACTCCAACTCGTTCTTACGAGAATATCGAAGCCCTGAGAATACGGAATAAATTTGACCCATGGTCTCAAGTTTGTTACTCCTCTTCCCCAATTTTCTAATGATGTATTGGTAGACCAACTGGTGCTTTATGCTTTTCATGGAATGTTGAGCGACAACATGACCAACTTCATGACCAAGTACCCCAGCAAGTTCATCATCAGATTTCACTCTCTGTAATAGTCCCCTGGTTATAAAAATATGACCGCCCGGGGCCGCAAAGGCATTTACAAAGTCTGGCCTCAAGAGGGTGATCTTAAATCGAATGTCTTTGCGTTCACTAACCGCTACGATGCGATTGAAGACCCCCCTCACCCATTCCGTCGCTTCTGGATCGGCATCAAAAACACCGTACTGAAGTTTTACCGATTGGGCTACAACCGCTCCAATAGCCTGTTCAGACACTTTTACTACAGGCTTTAGTAATTGCTGAAAGAACTTCCCCAGTCCAGCATCAGGTAAAGTATAGGCAAGAAAAAAAAGTCCGAGAGCAAAGGGAATCGCGGGACGAATCATGGAGCACCTCCGTTACATACATTATACCGTAAAGCAAACGGTATGCCCGTTTGTAGGTTCATGACCAAAATAGGCTCATCTCAGATGAGCAAAGGAATCTGTAGATTCCTGGTTTGGCCGGGAACCCGGGCAAACCAAATGCGTTTGGGCATAAAACTCAGGGGCTCAGGGCTATGCAACGAAGGAAAGTTTCCACCATAAACGATCCTCCCCTTTTCCGTAGTGGGCCTGTAGGAGAGTCTCCTCTTCCACTTTTCCCAGGTTTTTATACAAGACCCTGGCTCCCAGGTTGTCTTGAGATACGGTCAAAGTCCAGCCTGAATAGCCATTTTTAAGAGTCCATGCCCTCAGGTCTTCGCCAAGTTCCGCCCCCAAACCCTGGCCCTGGAGATGTTTTTGGATTCCAAAGGAGAAAAGGTAGAGAAAGTCAGGTTTCCCCCTGTCCTGGAGCAAAAGCGCATAACCCACGGGGACACCCTTCTTAAAACCCAGGATCAAAATTTGGGTTTGTGCCAGGGGAACCAAAGACCAGGAATTGAGTGCTCCATCAGAGAAAAGTTCCCGTTCCTGCTCCAGGGTCCAGTCCAGCAAGTCCCGCTGCGAATCAACCTTCTGAAGGTTCATAAGGAATACCTTTTCCTGGTATCCCGCGAGCCCAATCCCATTGTTCTTAAGTTAAGGCAGTCGGTTTCTGTATTGTTTCTATCCCTACCGTACCTTCCGTCATCTTCGGGCTTGACCCGGAGATCCATGAAAGGGATAGTTTGGGTCCCCTGGTCAAGCCAGAGGACGACGATATCTATATAAAAACTGCCTTCAGTTATAAGGTTCATATTTCTTAACTTAATGACATTGGAATCAAGTCATGGATGACGTGATGGAGGACAAGTTTGCACCAATTTAGCAAGGTTTCAAATGATCTTGCCAGGCACTTATAAGGGAATTCTCAAACTTTTGACGAAAGACTTCGTTGGAGAACTTCAAGGCCTGATTGCGGCATTTTTCAGGATCCCAGGCGGTATCCTCAAAGCGTAACAGGGCATCTTCAATGGAAGCCCTGGACTGATCCTGAAAGAATAATCCTGTTTCTCCCTCCACAACGGTTTCCAGCGCTCCACCACGACCGTAGGCAATCACCGGTGTACCACAGGCCTGCGCTTCCAGGGGAGTGATTCCAAAATCTTCCTCACCGGGAAACAGGAACGCGATCGCGTTCTGGTAGAGTTCAACTACCTTTTTCGAATCTACCCCGCCAATGACTTCCACGCTGGTCCCCCTGGCCAATTCACGCAGTCTCGACTCCTCCGGGCCGCTTCCCGCTACGATGAGTCTTCGGTTGGTTCCAGCGAAAGCCTCGATCGCCAGATCCACCCTCTTATAGGGAACCAAAGCCCCGAAAGCTAAATAATAATCACTGGAGGAATTTTCTTTGATCCGGAATCGGCTTGTGTCTGCTGGCGGATAGAGAACCTCTGCATCAGTTCCATAACATTTTTGTATTCGCCGACGAACATTTTCAGAATTACAGCTATAGTGATCCACCCGGTTAACACAGCTTAGATCCCAAAGACGAAGATAATGCATAGTCAGCGGCCAGGCTAATTGAGCAAGGGAATTCACGCTCTGGCGATATATTTCAGAAAATTCCCAGGCATATCGCACAGGTGTATGAAGGTAGGACCAGTGCAGTGTGTTAGCAGAAGTAACGCAGCCCCTGGCCACGCAGTGTGAGGTCGAAACAACCAGGTCGTAGGAACTCAGATCAAAGGACTCAATAGCAAGAGGGAAGAAGGGCAGGTAGAGTTGGTGACGGGTTGAAGACCAGGGTAGTGACTGGACAAAGGAGGTGTGAATATCACAAGCGAGCAGTTGTTCCGAAAGATTTTCTTCGATGGAGACAAGGGTATAAAGGTCCCTTGGCCCCAGAACATCAACCATCTGTTCAAGGACATTTTCTCCTCCGCGCATGCCTGTGAGCCAGTCATGTACAAAGGCGATTTTTAATTTTCGAATCTCATCGATTCCCATGCTCTCCTAAACTTGAAACCGAAAGTGAACTACGTCCCCATTCTGAAGAATATACTCTTTTCCTTCCACACGCAGGAGTCCTTTGTCCCTGGCTCCCTGCTCTCCTCGGCACTGAACAAAGTCATCATAGGAAACAATTTCCGCTCGGATAAATCCCTTCTCAAAATCCGTATGAATCACTCCCGCTCCCTGGGGTGCTGTTGCTCCCGCCGGAACTGTCCAGGCTCTCACTTCCTTGGGGCCTGCTGTGAAAAAAGTGCGCAAACCCAGGAGCTCATAGGCGGTACGGATCAAATGATCTAAACCGCTCTCCTCCAAACCCAGACTTTCCAGAAATTCGAGACGCTCTTCAGCGGATTCCAGTTGAGAAATCTCAGCCTCAATTTGAGAACAAAGTACAATCGCCCGTTCCTCAGCGATTCCACTCCTGGAGTTTATCGCCTCAAGTGCCTTTGCAGCCCCTGCTCCCACTTCTGATTCAGAAACGTTAAGCACATAGAGAACATGCTTCATCGAAATTAGGCATAAGGGCTCTAGAATTTCTAGTTCAGACTGATTAAAGGATTCGCGGCGCAGCCACTTTCCCTGTTCGAGAAGTTCCTTCACTCGGAAAAGGAAATCCGCTTCTTCTTTTTCTTTGCCAAGCGCGCCTTTTTTTCGCTTGGCCAACCGATTATCCAACGTATCAAGGTCTCTTAAGATTAACTCTGTCTCAATTATATCCGCATCCCGCAGTGGTTCCACATTACCATGGACATGAACTACATCAGTGTCTTCAAAGCAACGCAAGACATGGACAATGGCGTCCACTTCTTTGATATGTCCCAGAAACTTATTACCAAGACCCTCTCCTCTGGAGGCCCCCTTTACCAAACCCGCGATATCTACGAATTCGACGATGGTTGGAATGATTTTTTCGGGGTCGACAATTCCCGCAAGTTCCTCTAACCGTGAATCGGGAACTTTAACAACTCCCTGGTTGGGTTCAATAGTACAAAACGGATAATTGGAAGCTTCGGCCGCTGCCTGTGTTAACGCATTAAACAAAGTAGACTTACCCACATTGGGAAGACCTACGATTCCACATTTAAGTCCCATTAATTCTCCCCTTTGAGCGGGCCTATTGGGTCAATAGATTCACGTGTAGGTACTTGTTGGAATTGTACATGGGAAACGGTTTAAAATTTTGCACGGCTGGATAGGTAGCGAAATTTTTGGTTTTAAACCAGAGTAAAATTCGAGATGCATCCTCTCGTGCCATACGGGCACATCGCCGCAAACTTTCAGCTCTCTTATCCGAGTCCACTTCTTTGCGAGAGGCTTCTATACACTCATCAAATAGGGGTTGAGCATATCTTGGATAGTTGCCTTTGAGCCCTGTACTTTCGCTATGATACAGAGGATAGAGAAAGTTATCCCCATCTGGAAAATCCGCGATCCAGTTGCGATAGAAGAGATCAAAATCTCCGTTTACCAGTGAAGAGGTGAAGGCATTCCAATCCCTGGTTACCAACCTAATTTTCAATCCGGCTTGCTCCAGGTACTGCTTCAAGACCTCACAAATCCGTATGCTTCGAGGATTGCTATGCAGCAGCAGTCGAAGTTCCAGTCCCTGAAAGCCGGCGTCTTCAATCTCATCGAGGGCAACCTTTGGTTCAAAAGAAAATCCACCGTCACTCAAATAACCTGGAAGACCTCTTGGCACGGGGCCGGTAGATAGTTCTCCCTGCCCCTGCAGAACAGTTTTGAGAATGGTGCCGCGATCAATGGAGATGGCCATGGCTCTTCGAAGTCTTCTGGATTGAAGAGCTTTGGTTTTCATATTTAAACCGAGAAAATAGAGATTATACTGATTGATGGAATCAATTCTTGCCCGGGTGGGTTTTAGAGATTTTATGTCCTCTGGAGGAACTTCGACGACATGGAGATTTCGAGAACGAAACTCACTCATCAAGGTGAGGGGATCCTTGAGAATCTTGAAATAAATAGCTTCAAGATTACCCTCTTTGGCGTACTTGGAATTCCGCACTACGAGTAAATCCTGCTCTCGCCGCCATTCCTTCAATACATAGGGTCCGGCTCCAGCGCTCTCTTCGGTTAGAGTCCCGCCCTCTTCAATAAACCTTTTGTTTACAATGGCCAGTTGCGGCATAGCAAGTAGAGCTGGAAAGGGAGAAAAGGGTCGCTTGAGATCAATACTGATTTTATGTTCACCCAGTATTCTGATTCCCGAGAGTTTTTTGGTCTTTCCAGAACGAAAATCCTCGAATCCAGCTACCTGGTTCAAAAGCCATGCCCTGGGAGAATCTTCCTTCATGGATGCAAGTCTTTCGAAGCTAAAAGATACATCTTCAGCTGTCAGGGTTTCTCCGTTGGAAAAATGAAGGTTTTCCCTTAGTAGAAAAGTGTATCTACGCCCTTCTTCTTTAATGGAATAATGCTTGGCCGCATCCATGACCAAAAGACCATTCTGATCGAATTTCATCAGGTTCGAATAGAGCAGTCCAAGGATTTGACCAGAAAAGGCATCAGTGGAATGGGCTGGATCGAGGGTCTTGGGTGAGGATTCCAGGGCCAGGCGAAGAGTCCGCGCTGGTAACATCAGAGATGAAGTGCATCCCATCAGAAAACCACAAAGCAGCAGACACAGCCCAAAAAAACGAGGAAAAAACATAAGCCGGTGATTCTAACAAAGGAATTTTAGAAGTCAAGAGCAGCTGTCGCTCCTATTGACTTCTGAATAGAGGAGAGAGAAGAGGGAAGAGAGAATACTCCGCCTCATGGCGGGGAATGGGAAATTGGAAATGGTGAAGGGGGGCAAGAGTCGTCATCTTCGGGCTCGACCCGGAGATCCATACCTCCCGGCCCAAATGGCGGGATCATACCCCATTCTCTCTTCTCTCTTCTTACCAATTACTTCTTTTCAATTTCCTTGAGAAGTTCTTCCGCTTCTTCGTCCCAGGACTCATCTCCCTCTTCCAGAATTCTTTCCAGACATTGTGTGGCAAGATGATCTTCACCGAGTGCCCTATGGCATATTGCTTTATGAAACAAGGCATGTTCATCTATTTCAAGGACTTCCAGAGATTTTTGATAGTTGATGATCGCGTCCCGGTGTTTCCCCTGAATTCGCCCGACATCGGCAAGACCATTGAGCGCGTAAACATCTTCCGGATCCAAATCTATTGCTTTTTGAAAGCAATTGCTGGCCTTCTCATAAATGCGCTGCTCCAGGTAGAGTTTACCCAGGGAATACTGGGAAAAGGCATATCCTGGGTCTAATTCAATGGCCCGAACCAGATTTTTGTGCGCCTTGATGACCAGGTTCTCTTTCATTTGGGATCTGGCCAGGTCGGTAAGCAGTCCAGCTTCATCTGGCTCCAGGTCCAGGGCTTGTTCGTAAAAAACCATCGCGGCCTCATTGTCACCCCTCTCGAACTGAATAGACCCCATCGCGGCCTTGATCTTCCAACTGCGTGAATCCAATTCCTCAGCCTTTTGAAAATAGATCAGAGCGCTTTCCAGGTTCTCCTCTTCCAATTCCAGATTTCCCAGGCTGTAATGACCAATAGACTGATCAGGATAGAGAGAAATGATCTTTTCAAAGGTTTTGCGGGCACCTTTGTAGTCCCCCTCTTTCATCTGTATCTCGCCAAGATTGCCCATTAATAGGTGATTGTCTGGATTAATCTGCAAAGCCTGCTCAATGACGAACTTGGCATCCTCTAGTTCTCCGCGCTGGAAGAGAATGATCGCTTTAGAATTGTAGTTATAAATGTCCTTCTCATCGATAAAAATAGCTTTATCGAGGCACTCCAGTGCCAGATCCATCTCACCGCTTAATTTATAAGTAAGAGCAAGGGAATTCCATGAGTACACATCCTGGGGATTAATCTTAACCGCTTTCTTGAACTCCATGGTGGCCCTGGGGAAATCTCCTCGATCCAGGTAGGTGTTTCCCAGCAGATAGTGGGAGAATAAATCGGATCCCCCAACCGCAATGGCTTTTTCAAGAACTTTAACAGCCTCTTCAAACTTCTGCTGTTCGTTATAGATAAACGCCAATTTGTTGTAAGAATATACATCGTCGGGAAAGGCCTCAATGGATTTTTGAAACCATATTGAAGCATTCTTAAGATCGCCCTTTTGGAGACAGATCATTCCTTCTTCATAAAATTGATTTGCTGCCATAGTTTATCCTTGCAGATTTTGAGCCCAATTCGCCCAATCGCTCTATTCTACCCTATCGGCCCCCTGTTCGAATTCCTCAAACCAGCGGCGAATATCAGGAAGCCGTTCAAAAAATAGCACCTTCTCCATACAAAGATCTTTGTTGCTGCGTTTTACCCTCTCCGGGAGAAGAATTCGATCAAACCCCTGGTTTTTCGCCTCCCTTACCCTTGATTCAAGATGGGAAACTAAACGCATTTCTCCACCCAGTCCCGTTTCTGCCAGGGCCACCGTACCAGGCGGCAGTGTCACATCCCTGATAGAAGAGAGTACCGCCAGTATCACCGCCAAATCCAGGCCTGGGTCATTACTCTTCACCCCTCCTGCCAGATTCACATAGACGTCGCTCTGACCTAATAAAATCCCCATCCTTTTCTCCATTACCGCTAATAGCAAAGAAAGGCGGTTTGGATCAAGGCCCATCGCCGTTCTCTTGGGGTAGGTGAAATTGTTATCCGCCACCAGAGCCTGAACTTCCACCATGAAAGGTTGAGTCCCCTCCATAACTACCGAGAGGCACGAACCAGGGGTTGAAGTGGAATCGGTAAGGAAATATGCGGCTGGATTCGCAACCGGCTGTAGCCCATCCCCTTTCATCTCAAAAACCCCGATTTCGTCTGTAGGGCCAAAGCGGTTCTTCAGTCCCCGCAAAAGACGAAAATGATGGGTTCGATCCCCTTCGAACTGCAAGACAACATCCACCATATGCTCGAGGAGCCTGGGACCCGCGATTTCACCTCCTTTGGTGACATGCCCCACAAGGATGGTAGTAAGGGAACGAGTCTTGGCAAACTCCATGATTCTAAAGGTAGATTCACGCACCTGTGCTACAGAACCGGGAGAAGAATCAAGATCGGGAACGCGAACAGTCTGGATAGAGTCCAGAACTAATAGTGAAGGGTTCAAGTTCTTGGCGACTTCAAGAATACCTTCCAGGTCCGTATGAGCGAGCAAGTGCAGTGTTTCTCCGTGAACCTGAAGCCGCTCAGCCCTGAGCTTGACCTGAGCCTCCGATTCCTCACCTGAAACATAAAGAACTCCCTTGCCTTTCTTCGACAGCAAGGAACAGATTTGCAGGATTAAGGTAGACTTTCCCATTCCAGGCTCACCGCCTAGCAATACCAGGGCACCTTCAACCAAACCTCCGCCCAGGACTTTGTCTACCATTTCAAGGCCGGTCGCCGTCCTTGAGTCCCGGCTAATCACAACTTCATCAAGTAACGTGGCTTCACGTACGTTACCCGGCCCCGTTTTAGAGGAGCGGTGACTGGGAGCCTGCTCTTCTTCAAGCGTATTCCAAGAGCCGCATGCGGAACAATTCCCCTGCCAGCGAGTATGCTGATGGCCGCATTCACGACAAAGATAGATGTTTCGTGATTTCCGAGCGCTCATGCGTTCAAACTCAACTTCTTCCCCGCATTGAAAAAAGAAAGGAATCTCCCAATTCTACCCTGCTTCCCGCAAGATAAGCCGCGATGGGCAGACGCTTCTTCCCTTCGATCTGAATTTCACTAATCTGTAAAACTCCTCCCTTTACAGCAATGTTGAGATCCTTTTTTGTTCTTAGCATGACCGTTCCAGGGATCTGCTCATGCCTGACCTCTTCGAAACTTCCCTTAAAAACTGCAATCTTCTTCCCATCTGAAGTGCAAAATACAATCCCGTAGGAACTGCACAATGCCCTTAGCTTATTATAAATCTCACGACCTTCCATCTCCAGGTTGATCCATGAATCCATCTCGCTGAGTTTATGCGCATAGAGAATTTTCTCACTGCCCTGAGATTCCTTATTTTTTTCAAACTGTGGATAGTTTTGCAAAACTTCAGTGAGCAAAGATCTAGATGCAGCGATCATTCGTTTTTCAAGCTGATCGATGTGCATTTGAGGAGAAATTTCGATGATTTCCTTACAAAAAACGTCTCCTTCATCCAGGGCTTCACTCACTTCCATGACACACAGAGCCGTGGAAAGATCTCCCATCATAATCGCCCTCTCCATGGGAGCAGCCCCACGAAAACGGGGGAGATTGGACGCATGAGTATTGATAAAATTCACCCGAGCCGTCTGAAGAAGGGTTAAAGGAATAATTTTCCCATAGGCGCAGACCACTCCAAAATCAAATTCGAGTTTCCTGAATCGCTCTAGCAGTGACTCTCTTTTCAAAGACCTGGGTTGAAGAAAGGGAAGGTCTAACTCTTCACAAGTAAGCTTCACGGGAGGAGGCCGCAGACTTTTTTTTCGGCCGAATGGCTTATCTGGCTGGGTGATCACCAGGGAGAGTGGAAAGCCCTTTTCAAAGAGATCGCGAAGAATCGCGGAAGAGAACTCTGAGGAGCCGAAAAAGACGATAGCGGGCAACTTTTTTGAATTCATAGGCGTATGGCTATTATATAGCTAAAGGTATTTGGATAGTATGAAGAGCATTTTGTTTCACCTTCTCTTGTTGAGCATTCCTTTCGTTCCCTCTTTTTCCAAAGACAGATTCTTTCAAGGATTTGAAGAAAAAGAGGACCAATTTTTTGCTGGTTCCGAACAAAAGAAAACTGCAAAGACCCCTCACAAAGTTTCATCTTTGGATCAGATCCCTATTCCCGAGGCCCACACGGGGGGGGCAGATTTTGCTTATGTTCATTCGGCCCTGGTAAAACTTGAAGGAACCAGCGTAAAAATCGATCGCATGTATTTGAACCTGAGAAAAGGTCCCAGTCGGTTTTCAAGGATCTTGAATATGGCCAAAGAAGGAGATGTGTTCCCCTATGCAGGTACACTGATCTCTCCTGACGATGGCGCTGAGTGGTTTAAAGTAAGAATTGGTGATCCTCTTGAAGACGAACCTGGAGGGGAGCGGGTACGAGCCAAAGTCACCGCGATAGAATCGGTTTACCTGCGAGAATCACCTCCGCGCGAGGGAACTAATGGCAAGATAATCGGGTCATTGATGGCAGGCGATCGGGTTTTGGTTGACCTCGATGAGAGCGAAGGAAAATGGTACCGGGTCTATGCCGGGGACCAAAATGGCTATGCCCATAAGAACTATCTTGAAATTCTCAGGGAAACAGGAGATGAAGGACGGTATATCAAGCCAATCGAACCCACCCCGGAAACTCCCAAGCCCATCGAGGATGCTTCTGAGCCAAGTACCTCCAGACCTGAGCCTAAGCCTGCGCCCGCAGTTGTAACGAAGGATCGAGGTGCCATACGTCGGGCGGACGGTGGAGTGGAGATCAGGGGTGTTCCCCTATTCTTCCAGGGGAAAAAGGATCCTTTTGATTCAAGAGGAGGTTCTGGCTGGAGACCACATGCATATTGCGGGCCTACCTCTCTACAGATGGTCCTTGCCTATCATGGTGTTCAACGGTCACGAGATTCACTGGCTCTCACACGACTCAATTCCAAGGGTGAGGTGATGCAGACCAACTATAAGGCATCCTCATTTCGAGGACAAATGTACGCTAAAAACCATGGTTCCGCCTATGGTGCAATGGTTAAAATGGCCAAGTATCTTGGTTTTAAAAACACCAAAAGGCAGTACCCTACTCTTGAACCATCGAGAAATTCTAAAAGGACTTCCATGCGGGCACTCGTGGAAACAGGCAGGCCGCAAATCATTTCAGTGAAAGGTCTTTTAAGGTACACTGATGGCTCCCAGTGGCGAAGCAGCAACGGCCATATCCTGGTAGTTCGCGGAATGACCGGAAAAGGTGATTTGATCGTGAATGATCCGGCCAGAAATGGCGGAAACAAAATAATGCGCCGAGCGGATTTCCTTAAAATCTGGCGTGGATTCACTGTTGATATTAGAAGATAGACAATGCGGTTGATTCGTACTTTTGCACCAGTTCTCTTAGCCCTTTTTCTTTTCCCCCAGATTATTCCCACCGAGGCTGTACCAACCAAACAGTCCCTTGACCAGTTGTTTGGAGATGCCGCTCTTCAAAGTAAGACTGTCAAAGAATCAGCAACGGCATTTATTTACGGGGAACTTGTGTCTGTTGCTGATGGAAAAGCTGTCATCACGGTTGGAGCCGCCAACATTCGTGAGGCTAACAGCGTCACCACCAGGGTGCTTAGAGTAGGTTACCGTGGCGAGAGCTTTGATTTCGTTAAAAATGTCCTTTCCTTCGACACACAAACTCCCTGGGTAGAAATTCGATACAGGGAAGGTTCCTCCGATGCCCCCACCGATACAAAATGGGGAACCGTTGAGGTTAGCAGTTTTCTTAGAATCCGAACATCTCCCTGGGGCGACATCACGGGAAGGCTCTATAACGGAGAACGAGTTCAGGTGGATCTATCCGAGTCCAAAAAGTACTGGTATAAGATCTTCCGCGGGGGAACGAGCGGTTACTCCCACAAAAACTATATCGTATTGGATGGAAAGCAAAGCCCATCACCTTCTAAACCCAGGGAAGAGTCCAAGCCTACGCCTCCTGACCAACCCACTCCAAAGCCAAGCGGACCTCTCAAAGACCGTGTGGATACTTCCGACGGGGTTTATATCAAGGGAGTCCCTTCTTTCAAACAGAATCCACAGGGCAGCGATCCCTTTTCCCCTGGAGGTCAGAGCTGGAGACCATCAGGTTTCTGCGGCCCTACTTCATTGCAGATGGTATTGGCCTATTATGGGATTGAGAAGCCCAGAAATGATCTCGCGCTGACTGCCTGCAGCACCAATGGAAAGATCCTTGATAATAATGTTCGTTCCACAACCTTCAAAGGTCAGCTCTATGCCAAGGGTAGAGGGGCTTCCTGGGAAGCCTTCACCCGACAGGGAAAACGCTTTGGATTTAAGAACAGCCACGTATCCGGGGATGGCAGTATCGCCAGCATTAAGAAAAGGATCGCGAAAGGAAGACCCCAGATTGTTTCCGTGCGGGGAACCCTGAACTTTAAAAATGGAAGGTCCTATCACACTGGGGGGCATATCATAGTTATTCGAGGGGTTCGAGCCAACGGAGATATGGTTATTAATGATCCGGTTCGGGGAGGTGACATGGTTATGAAGCAAAGAGACTTCCTGAGAGTAACCAGAGGTGTTACCATCGATATCAAAGCATGAAATCCATTTTTTAGGTATGGAACTATGATTCAAATACGCATTCTCAAAACCATAGTTTTCGGGCTGTTCCTTACCGCCGTCGGCGGAGTAGCTTTTAGTCGCTCAAACTCTATGAACCCCACAGCTGAAACGAAAAACGCCGATATGAAGCGAGCAAAGGTCACTAAATCACCGACTAAACTATCACGAGCCAATGGCCATATTCTAAGTTTTCGACTGGGGGAGAAAAAGGGAGAGTTAGGCTTTTTATCCAGCTGGCTTCCCGATCAATCCGGAAATCCCACGGAAATTATTGAAGGTCCTGCCTCCATGGCAGTTGATTCCTCGGGAGACCTCTTTTTTTTAGATTCCATTCGTGAAGAAATTCAGCACTATTCAAAAAAGGGTAAATTCTTAAAGTCCATTGAACTACCTCATCTAAACGATGAAGTTGAACATGCATATACGGATCTTTTGACAATCAATGAGCATCTTCTGGTTTTAGATACTGAAAACTACCTTGTAGCTAAGCTTTCTCAAAACAATCTTCGATCGGATCATACCTTTACCAGGATTCCAAGAGAGTTAGAGGATTCCATTCCCCTTATCATTGACGGCTTTTCCCTTGATCTCAGAGGAAGCATCCTGGTTCAAAACCGTTATGACGGCTCTGTCTACAAACTCCTGCCTCCAGCAAAAAGCTCAGATATTTTTATCCTGAGAGATGTAGCAAGTGCTCCCCCTTTCAGAGCATCACTCAACCTGGATTCTCAAAATCGCATACTTGGACAGGAATTCAATGAACAAAACCCTACGATCGTAGAGTTTTTCCGTTGGAAGGAAGGAAATGAGGACTCTGAGAAACTCTTTGCTCTCCCCTCCATCCCTGATTTGTTCTTTGTAGAAATTGTGGGAGTCATAGACCAGGACATGGTTCTTGCTGTTTTCACCGGGGGGGAGGAGCGTAGTAGATTGTCTCAACTTCTTCGTTATAAACTCGATGGCACCCTGGTATCCTCCTTTAAGCTCAATGTGAGGGAGATACCCTGGAATATGAATCATCGATACCAAATTTTTAACAGCAATGTCTTTTTAAATGAATACCGAAACCTTGGGAAACGCCTCCGGGTTATGCGCTTCACCCTTTAATGAAGAAACTCAGACATTTTAAGAAGACCAGTTCCGCTGTAGTTAATCTACTCTCCCACCACACACGACAAAGTCTTAGCTTCAAGGCCATTCTCCATTCCCTACCCCCGGAAATGGCTAACCGCCGAACCTTGAGATCCTGTCTTGAACAATTGGTCCTCGAAGGCAAAGTGCGCCAATCGCGTCACAATTACACACTGAACCCATCTGTTCCCAAAGAAGCTGTCCGTCAACCTGATAATGTGTATGAAGGTGTTCTCGCCCTTCATAAGCGCGAAAATTTAGTACTCGAACATGAATCTTTAGAAATGCCTATCCGTATTTATCCGGAAAATTCCCATCATGCTCTGCCAGGTGATCGTGTACATGTAGAGGTTACGACCAGACGAAGAGGAGGGAAAAAGGTTGGAAAGGTCATCAAGATTCTTGAACGAAGCGGTCTATCCTTCCTGTTTCAGGTCCGTGACGGCAAGCTTCATACTCGCAGCGCGCTGGCACTTCCTGTCAAGATTGAGAAATTTGACAAGCTTAAGGAAGGGATTTGGTACAAGGGCCTCATCCTTCCTCGCATATCGCCACGGTATTACTATGCGCAAGTCCAGGGAAAGTCAGATGGCAGTCTAGATTTGGATCTTGAAGATCTTCTCTCCAAGTACAGTATCCCTCACTCCTTTTCTGCTGAAGTCGAAGAGCTAAGCCGTAAGGAATTGGCTGATGAAACTGAGCGGGTCGACCTACTAAGCCTGCCCAGCATGACCATCGATGGTGCTGATGCAAAGGACTTTGACGATGCCATTTCAATTCGTAAAGTAGGCCAGGACTACCGCCTTTGGGTCCATATAGCAGATGTTTCCCATTATGTCAGAGAGAACAGCCCTATAGATAAAGAAGCGATCCAGCGATCCACCTCCATCTACTTTCCAGAACATGTTGTTCCTATGCTGCCGGAGGGGCTATCCAATGAAAGCTGTAGCCTGAAACCAAGGGTGAAAAGAAGGGCACTAACCTGTGAAATGCTCTTTTCCTTGAGAGGAGTTCTCAAGGAAGCCTGGTGCTATCCATCTCTGATTCAGTCCGATCGCCGATTCACCTATCGGGAGGTTCAGGATGTCTTCGATGGCAAATTGGAAGATCCCCTAAAGCCTGATCTGCTGGTTGCCAAGGAACTTCATGAAATCCTATCTGCCAGGAAAAGAAGTGATGGAGCCATGGATTTCGAGTTACCCGAGCCAAAGATCATTCTTGACCAGAATTACAAAGTGAGTGAGATCTTGGTAGAGGAGCGCTGGACATCTCATCGACTCATAGAGGATTTCATGGTAGCTGCCAATGAAACCATCGCACGGTTTTGTCTAGATGCTCATCTCCCGGTGCTCTACCGCCATCACCCGGTACCTTCAAAGGAAAAAGTAGAGGCACTTGTTGAGGTTTTACGCAACCTGGGAATCCCCTTTGCGCGAAAGGAATACCGCGAACCTAAGACTTTTCAAAAGCTTCTGGATACGGTTGAGCCAAGGTTTAAAAATTTCGTGCAGCCCCTGGTACTTCGCTCCATGCAAAAAGCAATCTACGAATCCAAACATGCCAGCCATTTCGGACTGGCAAGGCAAACCTACTGTCATTTCACCTCCCCCATTCGTCGCTATCCTGATCTAATTGTTCACCGACAGCTCAAACGACTCTTCACCCTCTGGACAGCCCAATTTCCTTTCCAAATCTTCCCTGCCTCACGTTGGCGCTCAAAAGCAGGCCGGCATCCTCAGGTTAAAAACCTTGTCGAACTTGGCAGGATCACTTCCACTCTTGAGCGCAGAGCTGTACAGCTAGAGCGGGACTATACACAGAGAAAAAAAGTAGAGTACATGAGTAAGAAAATCGGCAAGGAATTCCAGGCTACCGTTACAGGAGTCACAGGCTCCGGAATCTATTGTGAGATTGTGAAACTACTGGTAGAAGGCTTCTTGCCTTTCGAAAATATGCCTGGGTATTGGACCTATCAGGAGCGCTTACAGGTAGCACATTGCTCTGGTAGTAAGAGACTCACTTACCGACTGGGTGATCCCATAGAAGTCAAAGTCCAGTCAGCAAACAAAGAACATGCTGAAATTCGCTTCACAGTTCCCTGATCAACTCCGGATGTGTGCGTTTAGCTCTTAGCGGTCATTACGAGGTACATTTCCCGCTTCGCTAACTTTCTCTACGGATCTGGCGGCTTTGGGGATTCCCTGTACCTGAAAACGTCCTTTACAGCCCTTGACCCAGATTGCATGTCCCTTATGAACTCCAAAGCTCTTCCCCTCTTTGCATATATGCTTAGTTCCGATTTGTTCTACAAACTTATAAGAAGTAAGTTTTGAGAAAAGCTCTCCGCCGCAAATGCGCTTTTTTTTGAAAATTCCAAGGGTCTTTCCGCTTTTACAGGTTATGAATAAAGTTTGAGTTGAACCGCCAGCCGCCGGCGGATTGGCTGGTCCTCCTGGGGTTCCTGAGCCGGTACCACCAGTTGACGGACCAGGACCTGAGCCACCGTTCGTTGTTGAGCCTGATCCGCTGCCTGCTCCACCTGGACCCGCAGGCATTGAAACGCTGCCAGCACTACCACCGGGCCATTTCACAGCCACCACGTTGGTGCGCTCATGGGACCCCTTATGACCCTGGCGTGCCAATCCTGAGACCATAAAATAGTAGGTTTCCCCGGGGAGCGGTGACCAGGTGTTCAAAGGAGGTACCTTGATATGATCTCCATTTACAGAGTATTTGTGTTTTCGTATGCTACCTGGCCGAATCCATTCAAAAGTACCCGCGTACCAGTTTCCGCTTAGATTCACAAAGACCCAGGGATTTGCGTTAACCGACTTTGGGTCGGCTTCACCCGGGGCCAGGTCGATGCTTTTCCATTCCCGTGTTTTGTCAAAATTAAGATCGATGTATGGCCCATGAACCCTGACATCCAAATTCGATGTCACCGGCCAATGACCTACAGCCGGATGCAGCCATGTAACCTCGCTGAGAGAAAAGGGCAATCCCTGAGCCATGCTATAGGAGCTGAGAACAATCAAGAGGGAAAATTGAATCCATAACTTGTGCATAATTCCCGTCTTTTTCACATGAATCGATGAGACTAAAGTTGAACTGATTAACTCATCAGTCCTTTTCCATACTACCCAAAGCAATTTTACCTGTAAATTTACATCTTCTACAGCCCTAGATGCTGTTTTAAATCCGGATTGCTTCCATTGAATTTCCAAATAAAGGCATCCAGCCAATAGTGAATAATTTGAGGAAGGGATAGAAGAGCAATCCAAAAAGCAACAAAAAATGAAGACATTTGAAAGTGAAACTCAGGGGGTAGATAGGTATGCCAGATGAAACCATCCCATAGCCCTTCTTCCAGCAATGATGGAATGAATACCAGGAGAAAGAAATAGAATAGATTGGATTGCTTAAAGGCAAAATTGAGAATTGTATTCTTGCGGGCATTTTCCCCGGTCCATTTGTTGGTACCATAGAGCCATACCACCGCAAAAAAGGGAATTCCATGAAATAAATTCAGGTAGGCTGCCGACACCAATGGGTTCGAGATTGCAATCCCTAGTGCCCAGGTCAACCAGGTTCCCATCATTACCAGATTCTTACCGTGATTCACAAATTTGGTGGTTTTATACAAATAGAGTTGTCTACCTACATAGAAAACTAAAGTCAGTCCATAGAAGAAAGTCACATAGGGAAGAATTGAGGGCGGTACTTTTAACAGGAAGGACTCTCCTGCATTGAACCAGTCAAAGACTCTCTGTGGACTACCATGCCATAGAATTACAGGCCCCAGTCCAGCACACCAGACAGCCCATTTATCCAGGTAATAATCCAATTTGCACCTTTCATGAAGCTTTTGTTTATAGATAGCTACAAATCCGTAGGGCTGCTTGATAAAGTGAAAAATGGCTGTATAGGCTAGCAGGGTCCAGTATAGGGTCATGTCATAGCAACACAAACCGAGGGCTAGAAAAAAGAAGGCTGGCAAAGGTAGGAAATAAAACCAAAACCGTCTTTGAAACTCATCTTTGTCGAGGTAAACCCGATAAGCTGTAGCCCATACATGGGCTACATCAAATGTGATGATCACGAAAATGAAAGCCCATAAGGGAATCTGAGCGGGGTAGTACCAAAATCCAATGGGAGTAACCAGCAAGGCCAGGGCAATGGGGATCAAAAAAACGCAGGAATCAAACCCTCTTGAGACCAGCCAGATATTGTTTGTAGCCTGGTTTTTCATACCTGGATGACGAGAAAGTCCTTGAGGTACTCTGCGGCCTGGGGTTCTCGTCTCACTGATAGAGAGCTATGAAGTTCTTTACACGAGATAGATTCTGTTGCTGATCTATCTCAACAATTTCAAATTCTCTAATCTGAAATCCAATTTGCCGGACCTGAGAATCTTGGAAAGTTAGAACCTCCAACAGGCCGGAAAGAGTTGTGTAGGCAATTGCTGAATCTGAAATCTTGAATTCCTTCACAAATGGCTGAAGTGCAAGCTCGGAATCATTAGCCTGAATATAAATATGAACCCCCTGGAAATCCCGATACACTACCTTATCATCAACTGCTACCCATCTCCCCTGGGTGTCATAAAGCCTCTTCTGAGCACCTGTATGAAGATTTTTTACGACAAGACCCCCTACGGTTTCCCTGTAAACAAGAAGCTTGTCCGTCAATTGAAAACGACTCAGGCTTAAAAAGCTCTCGTCCTTTTCTTTGGTGCTCAAATTATAGAGAATGAATCTTCCAAAAGAACCCTGGTAGGCCAGCCAGTTTCCCTGTGCCTGAAGGTTTTTGCCATCAAAATCCACAAGAGCCAGTTCCCTGGTCGCAAAATCAAAAGAATAGATCCTTTTATGTGTATCCTGGAAGACTGCGGCACCTTCACCCAGTAGAAAACTAGAAGGATTATAGTCGATGGCTTCCATCTGGTACTCATCAAGATCGTAGTACACCAGCCACCCGCTGCCATCACGGAAAAGCACCCTGCCATTCTTGAGAGTGAAGGTACTAACCTGATGGCCGAGGTATTCAGCCCACCCCTTTCTACCATCAGCGAACTTTAGATCTCCAAAGCTGTCTTTGAAAACCACAAAATGTGAATCCACCATGAAAGACTCTGTGGAATAACCCAAAAAGTGATTCCGACCTGTTGAAAAGTCTCTCAAGACCAGTCCTCCTCGAGAGTCTCGAAAAGCGAGAACTTTGCTGGAGGCTTTGAATGTACCCTGGGTATTAAAAAGAAGCTGCCTATTGCCGGTCTCCAGGTCGTAGAGATTCAAATTCCGCATGTGTTGATCCTTGTAAAGGATGCTGACAGCGTGAACCGGCCCAAGTATCAACAGGCCCAAAAATAAGAATCTCAAAAACACTTTTCTCTCCTAAAGATCAACACCCACCTTTTTAGCGGGAGCCCAAATATAAGGGGAACGAGAAAAGTGTCAACCGAATCAAGAGACTTTTCTGAGTCTCTGAATTCTAACCTTTTGGACTTTGCTTCCGTCTGACTCCAAAACTGTGATTCGAATGGTTTCCAGGGTGAGGGAAGAGTACTTGGGAGGCACTTTTCCAAAGCGGGTTAACAAAAACCCATTTAAAGTTCTGGATCGTGTGTTTTTAAAGGGTTCGGAGAAATAATCCTGGAGCTTTTGAATTGCGATGGATGCATTGACCAAAAAACCATCTTCCGAAGTTTTACGCAAATCACTTTCATCGAATTCATCCTCAATCTCTCCGACAAATTCTTCCAGTAAATCCTCAATACTCACCAACCCAACCCAGGTTTCAGAATCATATACATTCGCGGCCTGAACTTTTCGAACCTTCATCTCCTCCAGAGCCTCATAGCAAGACATGTCGGCTCTCAGGCGAACTTCATCATCCATGCGTTCCGTCACTGGAAGATCCTCCTCCCTGGCGAGAGAAAGCTGATTCGCCCTGAAGATGCCTACTACCGTGCCATCTTCTTTGACGACCGGATAACGGCTATATCCATGCAAAGAAGAGTGATCCAGTGTCTGCTTGATAGTCCATGAATTGGGAACCGAGATTACACGAGACACCGGGGTCATCACCGATTGCACACCTGTGTGAAAAAGCCCATCCAATTGGCGCAGAATTTCCCGCTCCTCAACCTCCAAGCCTCTCTCTTCTTCTTTTTGTGATTCTCTCTGAGAAGATCTGAGAATGGATTCCTGAAAAGTACGTACCTGGTTGTCCCAGGTTTCCTTACTTAAAATGAATTTCTGTAAGAGAGCTTCCATTCCCAGGACAAACCGTAGAATTCGTCGGAGCTTTTGATGAAGACGAAAAAGAAACTTTCTCAACGAAGCCGGCCCATTTCTGGTGACTTTGGCCACCCAGTAATGGGAGAAGGTATGGGCTACCAAAAGAGTCAAAATACACAAAGATAATTCCCTGGTTGAGGTAGGAACCAACAAACACCCGACGAGAAAGGGTGAGAAGGCCAAAACCCAAAATCCCCCTTGAAGAAGGGAAAAACCTAATTCAACTTCTGCTGTCTGGGTGTTGAATTGAGCTGGCTCCATGGCCTGCTCCTCAGGACTTGCTGAATTTAAAACCAGAAAGTAGGGATTCATTGCTGCTAGTTTCTTGAGAAATAGAACCAGAAACGCCCAGAGAATGGAAAGTCCTATCATCCGTCGATCTCCCGAATTCCAATCTTTCTGATTCGATAGCCATCCATTTCCTGCACAGTAAACTCCAGGTCGCGCACAATGAGAGCGTCACCAACCGAGGGCAAAAAACCAACTTCTTGAAATACGAAGCCTCCAAGGGTTTCAACCGTGTCAGACTCGATGGGTTTTCCTACTAGTTCGGAGAAGTCATCAAGCTCAATCATGGCATCAAGTATCCACTCTCTAGTTCCGGCTGAGTGCACAAAATTGTCATCGTCATTGCGAAGGTCCTGAACCTCACCCACGATAGTTTCAATCAAATCCTCAAGGGTCACAATGCCTGAAATTACCCCATACTCATCAACGACAATTGCCATTTGCATTTTACGTTTTTGAAACTCCTGCAGCAGAACTGTTTGTTCCATGACTTCAGGCACAAAAAAAGCATCCCGGATATGAGGTTTGATGGGAGTTGTCTGAACCTCTCCTCTCACCTTGGCCTGAAACGCCTGTAATAGCTCTTTGGCAAAAATAATACCTACGATATTATCCTTAAGCCCGCGGTATACCGGAATTCTTGAATACGGTTTGTAATCATCATTATCTAGAATCTGTTCCAAGGTATCATCTTCGGACACCTTAAAAACGTCGTTTATAGGTACCTGTTCATCCCGCACAGTCCCTTCCGCAAATTCCAATACCCCTTCCCTTAATTTGTTTAAGGGTACTTCAGCATCCTGGGCTTGAATTCCTAAATGAGGGGTTTGAGCAAAGGTTATAAGGCGGAGTCCAAGGATAATCAGTCCGATCACCGCGATAATAAGCAGGTGCGTGCCCCAGGGGCCGGGAAGACCCGGAATCGCTGAGTTTGCTATACTCAAGCCTCCCAGTCCTAGGAACGCAACCAGTGATAGATCCGACCATAAGCTGACAGTTATATATCTCAGGGGATCTGTTGCAAGGAATAGCCCCGTACTCAACCCGTACCTTGAGAGAAAACAGGTCATTACAGAACTAATAACGATGAGGGTGAGAATGATACCGTCAGTTCCCATAATCCTCTGCCCTGGAAGGTTCCTGGCTTTTTAAGAATCCCTTAACCAGGTTCTCCTGCCTCTGCATCATCTCTTGGAATTTTTCAGGAGTTTCATGAGTCCATCCAAGTAAGTGCAAAAAACCGTGAGATACTAGGAAAAACAATAGCTTTCTGGCATCCCCTAGCTTGAACTGATCCTCAAACTCTTCAACACAAAGGTACAAGTCACCCAAATCATGCTCAGGGGAAGGACCGGGAAGATGAAAGCTTAAAATATCGGTTGGTTTATCAAGATCTCGATACTGTAGGTTTAGATCCCTTATTTCCTCACGAGAGCAAAAACGGATGGAAATCTCCTCAAACCGCTGCATTTCAAGGGTTGTAACAAGGAAGCCTCCATAGCTATCCAGATCTTCAATTGAAGCATGTACCGGATCTCCAGAAATGCTAATGATTGTATTTGTCACGGGGTGTTCCACACCTCATCTAGATCAAGGTCCGGTAATACTCTATGCTCCACAAACTCAAAGAATTTCCTGGCAATTCTTTCTCGATCAAACTTCCCACCGGAGATCTTCATGGCAAAACGACTTCCAATATCACGAATCATATCTTCGTAGGATTCTTTCAACGGCACGAAGTGCTCGCTAAAAACACCGTGAAATCGATTACTCGAGATAGCGTGATGATGGAGAAAGGAAGCCAATTCTTCCATATCAAATGTTGATTCAGAAACCATCCGGCAGGCGGCGTACTTCATGAGCAAGGTCCGATTTTTAGTATGGGACAGGCTTGCGACTCCAGGCGTATCTAAAAGGTAACACCTGGAGTTAATCTTAATCCATTGACGACCCTTTGTCACTCCAGGCACATTGGCAACGCGAGCCACTTTCTTTCCTCGAACGGTGTTGATGATGGTGGACTTACCCACATTGGGAAATCCTGTAATCATAACTCTCAAGACTCCGAGCAGGGAACCCTTAGCCTCGTACTTCTCGGAGAGGGAGGCGAAGAGTTTCCGAACAGCGCCCGGTTTGGAACTAGGCGATAAGAAATGGAAGGGAATGGAGCGGGCTTTGAGGTAAGAGCGAACTTTTTCCAAATAAGCTGCGGAAGCCTTGTCTGATTTGGTTAGTAGTAAAACCTTTCTCTTCGACTCAAACTTCCTTTCTAAGAAAGGAAGTTTGGATGTCAGGGGTAATCGAACATCGCGCACCTCGAGGACAAGATTACAATCTTTTAAATCCCTATAGAGGGTTGGTAGATGCTTCTTGGCAGAGGAGGGCACGTTGCAGAGGTCAGATCAGGATTTCTTGCGGGACTCAATGGCCCTTTGCTTGATCTTAGTGGCCTTCTTACCAACTCTATCACGCAAATAATAGAGCTTGGCACGCCGAACTTTTCCTGCCTGTACAACTTCTACTCGCTCTAAAACCGGTGATTGATAAGGGAATACCCTCTCCACTCCTATTCCGCCGCTGATTTTTCGCACGCGGAAGGATTCTCGAGCACCACCTTTTTTCTTGGCAATACAAATTCCCTGGAAAGGCTGAATCCTTTCCTTATTACCCTCGATCACCTTTACGTAAACGCGGACGGTATCACCAACACGAAAATCTGGAAACCGATTCTCAATAATTGCTTCACGCTCTAACTGTTGTACTTGGTCCATCCTGTACGCTCCTTCCCTGAAGATCTTCAGGGCTTTTTTGAAGCCCGGAGAAACTTTACCAGGCCATATTCTTTTAATATTTTTTCTTCTTCACTGCTGAATTCATATTTTTCCAGCAAATCTGGTCGAACTTTCGCGGTTCGCTTCACCGACTCCAGGAATTGATATTCCATTATTTTTTTCGTATGTCCAGAGCGCAATACTTCCGGGACGCTCTGCCCTCGAAACTCCTGCGGCCTGGTAAAACATGGAGCCCCTAACAAGCCATTATAGTGTGAATCCGTCTCAACTGAGACTCGATCCGAAACGACGCCCGGTAAGAGTCTTGCGATGGAATCCACAATTGTCATCGCTGGAATTTCGCCGCCGCTGAGTACAAAATCACCAATGCTGATCTTATCATCAACCCAGGGCGATATTCGCTCGTCAATTCCTTTAAAATGACCGCAGAGAATTACCAGATGTTCCTCTGAAGCCAACTCTTTCGCAAGAGCCTGATCATATAACCGGCCATCGGCAGCAGTCATCAAGACCCTCCCCTTTTTGGAATGGCCCTGGAAGACATTTTCTTGGATATTCTCAAGACATTTGACGAATGGCTCCACCAACATGACCATTCCAGCACCCCCGCCATAGGGTTCGTCATCCACGCTGCGATGCCGATCGACGGTAAAATCCCGTAGATTGTGAAGGACAAGGCGCAGGGAGTTTTTTTTTGCGCGTTCTTAATAATACTCGACTGAAAGAGATCCACGAAGACCTCTGGAAAAATACTCAGGATATCTACTCTAAGACTCATGACTATTCAATAATCCTGATTGAAAAATTACTGGAGAGTTCAATTCTTCTTCCATCCATATCCACACTCTCGATCAATGCCTTTACGAACGGCACAAGGATCGGTTTCCCACGGCCCTCTTCTGTCCCAAGAATCTCAAGGATGGGATTCGCGGGTACCTCTTCTACCCGGATAACAGATCCAATGTGTAGACCTGAATCGGTGAAGACATCAAGTCCAACCAATTGGTCTACATAGAAATCATCCTCTTGTAGGCTGATTCGATCAGAATACTCTACACATAAGTAAGAGTTTCTGAGTTCCTCAGCATCTTCAATGGACTCTCTACCTTCAAAGCGAATCAAAATATCACTTCCCCTGGATTTGCATTCGGCTATTTCTACACTCAAAAGGGGCTGTTCCTCTTTAAGAACCATGCACGATGTTCCCGGCTGAAACCTCTCGGAGGCAAAATCAGTCAGGCAGGTCATCTTCAGAAAACCATCCAAACCATGAGGTTTACGAAGAAAGCCAATCTTGACCAGATCCTCAGATGACAATTTCCCGTTCCCGTACTTCCCTGACAATTCCATCCTCTAATAAGACTTCAATACCGGTCATGATTTGGTGCCAATTATCACCAATAGCGACATCAACGGGTGAGTCCACGGTTCCATGAACATATTCACTCCCCTGCTCCATGGACTTAACCTCATTGAGCCTGGAATTAAACTGTTCTCGAGAGGATTTGTACTTTTCCTCCTCAATGGCAATCTTTTTCATGATGTCATAGTCCGGCTTGACGTCTCTCTCCTTGCATTGTCCCAGGTATTGCTGACGCTGCTGCTGGAGTTTTTCATATTCCCGTTCCAGGTTACCCAGGTTTCCCTCAATTTCGCTGGATAAAAGCTCCTTGAGCTTATCGTTAACAACCGAACGCACTAAAACCTTCCGTATGACTCGAAAACTTTCGCTACTACCCATCTTAAACCACCTCAATCTGAACTTTTTTCTCCCCGGACCTGGTGTTGGAACGAACTACTTCCCTCAGGGCGTTGATGATCTTCCCCTGCTTTCCAATCACATGTCCCACATCAGATTTCGCAACTGTGATTTCTACAATGGTCGTGGTTTCTCCTTCAATTTCCTTTACTTCGAGGCTGTCTGGAGAATCCACCAGGTTCCTCACTACAAATCGTATAAAATCTACCATCATCCTCTATTCCCCTACTTCCGCAGATGCTTCTAACACTCGGCTTTTCTTTACTAAAGAAGCCACTGTCTGACTCATGGAAGCTCCCTGATCAAGGTAATGGCGGAGTCGGTCCGCTTTAATCTTGAACATTAATTCTTGATCTTTAGTGCAAGGATGATAGAAGCCAATCTCTTCGATGTTTCTACCGTCTCTACGCATGTACTGTTCAGCAACTACAACGCGGTAACAGGGCTTTCTTTTAGCTCCGCCACGTTTTAATCTTACGACAACCATTATTCCTCCTATAAACCAAAGGGCAGACCCTTGCCGCCCATCAGGCGGGCTGGATTGAGAAGCCCTTTCTTTTTAAACTGTTTCATCATTAATTTCATTTGTTCGAATTGCTTCATGAGCTGATTCACCTGTTGAACTGTAGTTCCGGAACCCATGGCGATCCTTCTGCGTCGACTTGCGTTTAGAACCGTAGGATCATACCGCTCTTGTACGGTCATTGATTGAATGATCGCAGCAACCCTTTGGGTTTCTTTTCCAACACCCTGCAACTGGTCCGAAAACTTACCAATTCCCGGGATCATCTTTAAAAGGTCCTCCATGGGACCCATTTTTTGAATCATCTTGATTTGTTCCAGAAAATCGACCAGGTTAAACTCCCCTGAACCCATCCTTCGCTGGAGTCGCTTGGCTTTTTTCTCATCCATGACCGAGCCGGCTTTCTCGGCCAGACCCAGCAGGTCACCCATTCCCAGAATTCTCGAAGCCATCTGCTGGGGATGAAAAAGCTCCAGTCCATCCAACTGCTCTCCGATTCCAGAATATTTAATGGGCTTACCAATGGTTTTTCTTAGAGAGAGAGCAGCTCCGCCGCGCGCATCTCCATCAAGCTTACTAAGCACTACTCCGCTTAAATCCAGTCTGTCATCAAAAGACTTTGAAACCCGCACTGCTTCCTGACCGGTCATGGCATCTAGAACCAACAAGGTTTCATCAGGACCTACAACACCTTTGATCCTTTCTATTTCAACCATCAGCTCCTCATCTATCTGGAGACGTCCGGCGGTATCGAAGATCACTAAGCCATGGTTATTTTCGGAGGCATAGGTAAGTCCGGACCTGGCAATTTCTACCGGGTCCTTATCAGTACCCTGCTCAAAGCAAACAACACCGACTTGTTTTGCCACGGTTTTTAGCTGCTCTACTGCTGCTGGCCTATAAACATCACAAGCAACAAGCAGAGGATTGTGCTCTTTAAATCTACGGGCAAGTTTCCCACAGGTCGTGGTTTTTCCAGAACCCTGAAGTCCAGCCATTAATACCCGTGTCATGCGGCCCGGGACGATGTGTAAGTCCTCCGGGTCCGTTCCCATGATTTCCACTAGCTTTTCATGAACCAATTGGACAAATTTCCGAGCTGGATTGAGTCCCTTTTCAACCTTAACTCCCAGGCAGCCGGAGCGCACACCATCGACAAATTCTTTGACGATCTTGAGGTTCACATCCGCCTCAAGAAGCGCCAATTTGACTTCCCTCAGTGCCTCTTTTACATTTTCTTCATTAAGGGTCCCCTGACCACTGACTTTTTGCAGGGTACCTTGAAGTCTATCCGAAAGATTCGCAAACATAATTGAAATTACCGTACACAAACTGGGTACAGCCCATCAGGCAGGGTAGAAATACCCCGCCTGAGAAGAGCGGAGCAGTGTAACAGGAAGGCTAAGAGGACGTCAATGGATGTGGAAAATGAAGAAAATGAATTTCTATCCTGTGCACAAAGGAATGGGATGGAAGTGGGCACTTAAAAGACTCTTATTGACAATATATACCTGGCATGGGTATATACCTGTTCAAGGGTATTTATTTAAGGAGAAATTATAATGAAAAAACTCGTTTTAGCACTATCATTCTTAGTATTCATGGGAGCACCATTCGCAAATTCCAATGACATGATCAGTTCCGAATCTGTGACAGTATTCGTTGACGGAGAAATCCTGGATACTGACTTGGGTTTCAAACCCAAATCGGGGGACCAACCGCAGTGGCTTATCATTTCCAAAGTGGCCCTGAGAGCAAATAAGTTTATCGTAGAAGACGCTGAGCCTCTTAAGCCCGTATTTGTGCATGCTATGAACCGGTTGACTCGCAAGGCATCTGTAAAGCTATCCAGAAAGACAATCGATGATTCGGACACTCAGGATATCCTCAAAGCTCACCGAAGAAAAGCAGGGTTTGGAGTGCACGGTCCCTTAAGAATTAGCGGAAGGGTCACCTTAACTTTTGAGGTCTACGAAGATCGCGTAGCCCTTGTGATGGTTCTGGAGCTTGAATCAGTTGCGGGTCCCAATGGGACATGGAATTCATCTAATTGATATTTTGTGAAACTAACAGCTTGTTTTCTCTTATTAGAGAACATATGAGGAAGATTAGAGAGCCGATATGAATCGGCTCTCTTTTTGAGACCGCACAATGCCTCGCCCAACCATGGGTCAGCCTATACAACCTGTCCCGTGACGGTTAAGCTCGAAACAGGCATTCCACAAGCCATACCGCTACTTGATCGCGGTATCCAGAATCGTACTTCAGAATCCGCGTTGCCTCCGGGTCCCGTCATCCCGGACTTCGATCCGGGACCCAGTATTTTTTTTGTAAATGGTTCCTGCCGCTCAGTTCGGACCTTTCTCGAAGAGGTGTCACGAACAACCCGGGCGCAGCCTGTGTCTGCGACCGGTACAGTAGCATGATAAGAAATGGAGCTGTAACTGCAAAAGTATTCTGTAAGAAACCGTATAATAGAAAACTTCCATACAATGTACGGAAACGGGCTTTATGACGCGAGGGCTTAACTAAACACCATTGCGCGACAAGTCCGAAGGTGACGGGGTTCCGTGTTAATGGTTTTTTTATAGGGTGGCCTGTGGAGTGCGGGTTCGGACTTAGCTGATGTCAGGTGATTTATGTTATATGGTCCCTCCAACCTCACCCAGACCTCTTTGTGGTACGGCATGGACTGAATCTTCATGTCCCACCATATCAAGCATTCTCTCGAGCAGCCAGGATCTAACTTTCTTTCCGCTCACTCCTTCAAGACCGAACCCAAGATAGACCACCCTCCCGAACCCAACATCATTGTAAATTCCAGCAACATCCCCGGTGCGGTAGGTGAATAGATCGAAGGGCTTCTCAACCAGGGACTCTAGCTTGTCGGGCCTCTTTTGATTTCCGGCGCTATCTTTTCCATTGAGTTTGAACTTTGTTCCTCTATAATCTCTTAACACTCGAAAGAAGCGCTTGTCCCCCTTGAAGGCTACTCCCAGAACATCTTTATAGAAGCGTGTCGAACCCAGATCATTCCCAATGCCCTGACCCGTCAGAATGAGTCCCCCGCCATTGCGTAGATGAAATTCAAGCATACCTCGCTCAAGTTTGCTTATCGTGTCTGAATCCCTGTCCCCGGTAAACCAGATCACCGTTTTATGCCCTTGAAGATCTTTGAATTGTATGTCGGAGCCAGAGCTCAAGACATTGTACTCAACTTCCCACTCATCCAGCGCCGATCGATAGAGCTTGAGAATTTCAGGGTTTCCATCCTTATCAACCAAAACCACAGGCGCATCCTGAAGCAGGCGAACTTCCAGGGCTGTCTCCTTTAGGATTTTTGCGCTAATCTCCCTGCTAAAGTAGTTTTCAAGCTCCACCAAAACACTGAGTTCTCCCAGAGGCACCTCCAAAGATAAAGCTCCAGAGCGCGCCGTCCTGGGAACCAGAGGAGTTCCGGGAAACGACACGTCCGCCTCCAAGGGCTGTCCGCCTGCATCGACTATCTTGAGACTTAGCTGGGTCCATGGCGCTGAGTCTAGCCTGATATCAAGATTTGTAGTGCCTTCATCCTGAACTTCCAGGGTTAGGTTACGGGTTTGGTACCCAAATGAGTTCACCCTGAGGGGATAAGCGCCCGGAGCCATTGAAAAATATACATCGCCATGTTCATTAGTTTGAACCAGCTCCATTCTGGAGCCAACTTCAACAGTTGCAATCTGTCCACCACTCTCCACGTGAATCCATACCTGCCCAAATTCCAAGACACGAGAAACCGCTCGATAGGCATCTATCCTTCCAGCTCCGAATTCAGGGTCTTTTCCAGTATCTCCCAAGTCCTCAGAGGTCTCCCGCAAAACCCTGGAGATCGTCTCTGGCCCTAGCCAGGGGTTAGCCTGAAGCATCAAAGCTACAACTCCAGCTACATGAGGAGTTGCCATTGAGGTTCCGCTCATACGTGCATATCCTCCGTTTTGATCTGCCGAGAATACCTCAACTCCAGGTGCCGAGACATCTGGTTTAATGATCGTTTTACCCATGAAGTTCACCGGACCTCGCGAAGAAAACCTCGCAATTTGATCCTGAGAATTTACGGCACCAACGGCGAGAGACTCCGGGTAGGCACCAGGAAACTCCACACTGTAGAGCTCTGGCCCTGAGTTTCCGGCAGCAAACACGGGAACTATGCCAATTTCACGCCAGGATTGAACTGCGCTCCTAAACAGAAGCTGCACCACCCGGTCTTTCATTTTCCCACCCCATGAATTTGAGACAATTCGAGGATGATCGACGGTATTAGGATTGCTGTCAGGGTCCGCCATCCATTGCATGGCTCTCAACGCAACCGAAACCGTAGTATATCCCTTGTCGTCAAAGATCTTGCCTACAAGGAAGCGTACATCAGGAGCCACCCCGATTGCCATACCCGAGGTATTCCCTCCACCAATGGTTCCAAGTACATGGGTTCCGTGCCCGCGTGCATCATTGGGCTGGTTATCCGGCTTCCCGGATATGAAGTCACGTGCCGCGATAATCTTGCCTTCTAAATCTGGATGACTTGCATAGCCCGTGTCCAGGACACCCATCCTCACCCCACTACCTGTGATTCCGAGTTCTTCCCATACCTTAGGAGCACGAATTTGTCTCAGTCCGTAGGTGGCATCCGAGGATTCCAGGTGGACTTCTTCGACGACCAATACGGGCTCCACAAGCCTGATCTCTTGGTCAAGGGCTAAAACGGCTATATCGTCACGATTGAGCAGATCGCGAATCAGACTGACACTGGCCCTGAGAATAATAGAGTTATTGATCCACAGGGATGTAATCTCCTCAATCTGCCCTTTTCTCATCATTCCAAACTCCTGGAAAAAACGTCTTTGGGAAGCCAGAGAATTTGCCATCTTTTGACTTTGGACTCCTGTCCGAGAAGCAAGTTTTCCCCTCTCCCTCTGATCGCGAAATTTTGCGATCACTGTGATACTGGCATCGCTCTTACCCAGGAGGTAATTTTTCAAGTTGGAATCGATAATTGGGCTGGCCCAGTACTGGGAGAACATTCCCAGGGCCAAAAGTAAAGCCGTGAATCGAGCACTTTTCATTTCTTTTCTCCTTGTCAATTGTCAATAACCTGAACGATTTTCCGGGTTAATGAAATCTCTTTGAATTTTCCATAGTATTATACCCATACTAGGTATATACTTGTTATGGGTATGTGTCAACCCTGGGAAAGAATGTAGTAAGTGAAGCAACTTACTTATAGAAGTGGTTTTTCTACGAAAGTGTGGATCCTTCTGGTCCCTCTTGAGTGTTGCCACGATGAAAAAGGTCTAGTACTTCACCGCGAAGTTGGCTCGCCATTTCTTCATTAGTTGAATGCATACGTAGGTGAGCGTATTCCTCAAGCCTATCCGATAAAATTTTGGCCTCTATGGAGTGTAGAGCCGAGTTTACAGCGCGTAGCTGGGTCACAATATCCAGGCAAAACCTCTGAGAATCGATCATTCTGCAAATCGCATCGAGTTGACCCTGAACCCTATTCAGCCTTGAGAGAACCTGCTTGAGGTTTTTATTGACTTTGAGTTTCGATCGTTTCAACTCACCCCCCATAGCGCTTGAATACCTTTACAAATTCTTCGATTTGGCCCCGTACCGCTTCGATATCTTTAGACTCCATTGCATCGCGCAGGCATCCCGCAACATGCCTTCCATGGATATTTCCCTCAATTAGAGTCAAAAGCTCGCGAGTTTCCTGAATCTCCTTAACCACTTCCACACCAGCCTTGTATTCAGAGAGAGTGCGGTCGACTTTTTCCAAACGCTGCATGACTAGTTCTACTCGTCCAATTTCACGCTTATGCGCAGGGTGCAGGGTCCCGCTACAAATCCTTACGGGTTGTTTCTTAGGCCTGGATTTCCAGGTTTGTTCGCTAACCATGATTATCCTCTCTAAAAGATGTCCGCAATCTGTCCGCGACAGCACATAGGATTTGGCGTGATGCGCCACCCACCTGAGTCTGAGTGCTCACACCAGAATATACCTGGGAGCCATCTGTTTACCGTTGGTTCCTTCTATTTGCAGGGAGATTGGTTGAAATTGACGAACTTCTTGTTGCGCTTGAGCAGCGGCTACACTCCCGGACCAGTCTGAAGAACCATCCAATAGAAGTAGAAAACATAGATTATAGTGCTGAAGCTCTTTAGTCATGGTACAAACCTTTCCCTTGCCGTCTCAGTTCAACCTGTAGATTTCTGTATATTTATCACGCAGGTAGGCGAGGTAGGCCTGAGTATCCAAATCCTTGCCAGTGACATCCCTGAGGAGTTCTCGCGCTCCCAGCAAGCGTCCCTTTTGATGAATTTTTCGATTAAGCCAGTCTCGCAGCATAGGGAAACCCCCACTAGCAAGATGCCCATCAAGATCTTGTATCTCCTCGCGAGCCTGATGGTAAAACTGGGCTCCCGCAATGGCCCCCAGGGTATAGAGAGGAAAATAACCAAAAGCGCCGCCAGACCAGTGAACATCCTGCAAAGCCCCCTCGTTGTCACTGCCTGGTCGTACGCCGATCAAATGTTCTGATTTTTCATTCCAAATCCTCGGAATATCTTCTGTTTTAAGTGCCCCCGAGAACAGGTCTCTTTCGATCTCGTAACGCAGCATAATATGGAGCGGATAGCATAATTCGTCAGCGCTTGTACGGATGCAACCGGGACTCACGCGATTAAAGCTTCGGTAGAATTCGCGGGAACTAAAACCAGCCAGGGTCTCCGGAAAACTCTCCGAGATGAGCGGCTGAAAATGTCTCCAAAAGGCCTTTCCCTGGAATACCATCCGCTCCCATATGAGGGATTGGGACTCATGAATCATCATACCAAGAGGACCAGCTACGGGAAGCTGTTCATGGTCTCCCCTCATTAATCCCTGTTGGTACATGGCGTGTCCGCACTCGTGAGTGAGCGCGGCCAGAGCTTGAATGATGCTGTGTTCCTCATAGCGCACTGTTATACGAACATCAGATCGGTGAAAATCGAGGGTAAATGGATGGGCTGAGGTGTCCAGTCGACCCTGGCCGAAATCAAAACCCAGCTTTGCGGCAATCTCCCGTGCAAGCCTCTTCTGAACTTCACTACAGTAGATACCTTCGGGTAGCTGAGGAACCGCATCCCCTTGAAGCTCTTCACGTAGATTAATAATCCCAGATTGAAGCTCACCGAAAACCGAGTCGATCCACTGCAAGCTGACCCCTTTTTCAAAGGCATCGAGACAAACCTCATAGGGGTCCTTATCTGGGTACATGGAGCTTGTCATTCTCTTGCGAAGTTCCACCCATTCCTCTAAAAACGGGGCAAATATTGAAAAGTCGTTGTTCTTGCGCGCCTCTCCCCAGGCAGAAAATCCGACAGATTCAAGACTTGCAGCCCTTTCCATGAGTTCGACCGGTAAGCGCTTAGCCTCTTGATATGACTTGAACGAGTCTTCGATATTTCTCCACTGATAAGGATCAAAGGATTCAGGACCAGCATCAAAAAGTCTTTTCAAAGTTCTACCAAGTTCGGGGTCAGTTGAAATCTCATGCACGATTCCCGCTAGCGAACTCATCTGCGTGGCACGATATGTACCGGCGCCAGAAGGCATCATAGTCTGCTGGTCCCATCCCAGAATCTGCTGAATGCTTGAAAGTGATACAAGCCTTCGGGTTTTAAGTACATAGTCTTCGTAGAGCTGTTCAAAATTCATATTTCCATTCCATGTTTACTATGGAGTTAAAAGCTTCTACCTTGAAACCTGATCCCCATTTATACCTACATAGGGTATATACCTTGCACGGTTTATGTCAAGTTCAAATTCCCCCCGAACCTAATTAGTCTTATCTTGACACTTATACCTACATAGGGTATATACCTATTGCTGGTTTATCCAGCTTTAAGAATTGATTTGGAAATACTTTAGATTTATGCCATTCAAAGGAGTGCAATCATGAACACAATTACTTTGGGACTAGGCTTTTGCCTAATACTAAGTTCACCAATTCTAGCCAATGAACAGATGAGTTCTACTATGGAAACCCTCTCAGGAACTGAGTGGAATATGCCTGAATTCTCCTCTGAGCAGATCTCAATAATGCGCAAGAGCATCGATCTGATTTCTCAGAATCAAGTCCGCATCAGCATCAAGGTACTCAAGCGACTGCAGAATGGAAGTTTCACTACACAGACGAATCGGACTCTGGTCAAAATCATTTCTCTTCTTCACAGTTCAAACTCAATTGGAACAAAACGTGCCGTTACTCTGCTAGAGAATCTCATTGAAAGGGCAGAGCTGCCCATTCTGTTAGAGGACTCCACCAATGTCCTTAGATATATCAAAGAAATCGGTAGTCAATCTCAATGGACTTTTGAGCAATTCGAGCAACTTGCCCAAGCTGCTACCCTTCTTGATAAAGGTGAATTTCAGCTTTCCCTTAAAATTTTACTCTTTATCCGTCGTGAAGTTTCACAGGAGAGCACCCAGGAGATCCTGGACAGGCTCATTGAGCTCATTCGCATGGGAATTCCCCGTGACCTGGAGGAAGCACGCCGAGTCCTGGCCGAATTCCTGAGAGAGAATCGAATCGTTCTCATGAGCGAGACCGCATTGCTGAGCAGTGAACAGCGGCAGACTCTGGAATACGCAATCGTCATGAGCGCAGTGGAAAATACCGAATACGCGCTGGAACTGGTGAACGCTGTAAAGACGGGAGTAAATAGCCAGAATCAAGAACCCAACGTAAAGAAGCTTGTCGTAGACCTGGACTCCGTTCTGCACCATTTGCAAGAATATCTAAACTCCCAAGATGAACGGAACCTGCTGATTGCCCAGCTCAAGATCCGAGAGATTCTCTGGTTCTACTAGAGCATTTTTGAAAAACATATGGCCACTGAAATTATTCCTGCAAGGCAGGTCCTGAATCGTCTTTGGAATTTCTGTCCAGCATGGATCGACTAGTACGAATAGTACTTGAGACCCTGGATGGGCCGAAATTCCATTTCGAGTCGGGACCGCATCAGTATTTGGTCGTTTGGTGCTCAAGGGACACGTATATATTTATATTGCTTTAATAGACACAGAGGGGAATTCGCAGTGTGCGTTCAATCAGAAATGCTTAACCACCTGGGCTCTAGATACCAGAATCCTTCGGATCCATATGAGGAAGAGTACTCTCAGAAGTACTCGCTTATTCGTGATCCAAAACTCATCACCCAGTCCGGACCGCTATGGACGTTTGACAATTATCGCGCCGGAATTCTGGGAGAAGGGCTGGAAGAAGAGCGCTCCGCTGTCTGGACATCTGCTCTGGTGGATCTCACCAAACTCAAGAAAGTCTTTTGGTGTCTGGGGCAATTTCGTGATTCCAAGGTCTTAAAGCTGGGACATCTCTTTTCGGTGGCAAGCTTTGGACCTGGAGGTGTCATTACTCCATCTGGAGAGACCAACACCCTTGCGATCTCTTACGAGGCAATGCGGGGAAAGGGTGTTGAATACTCGCTCTGGTCCGGTATCAACGGTTGTTATTCGACAAGTTTTGTCCTGGGTTCGTTTAAGGACATGCTCCAGAAAGCCGACCTTGCCTACAGCCAGTTGGAGATCATGGAGTTGGCTCTGAGTGAAGAGCAAATCAAAAAGTTCCTGATATACGCGTTGAATGCTGCGATGGACCCCCAGGCTCCCGAGATAAAACCTTACCACACAGTGAATAACTCCTGTATCACAAAACAGTTTGATCTTTTGAACCATGTTCTGTCGCCTCAGAAGCAGATTCGCTCCTGGTTTTCGATCTCTGAGTGTCGGGTGATGCGAACCCCGGTAACCTTTTGGCCGGGACTGGTAAAAACAACTCTGGAAAAAGGAAGTCTCCTGCGTGAAACCCAGTCCCTACCGATGCCAATCAACGGTCCAGGAACAAAGGCCTCCTTAATTCAGTAGGACATTCAAAAGGTAAGACCACAGCCCCCACCGGGAATTTAACCACTGCGCTAACGACCTCCTAGAGTCGGCTTTTTCAGTGACGACAAAAACTCTTGGGAAAAAGAGAAAAGCGATCGAGATCTTCTCGATCGCTTTTCTCTTTATGGGCTGTCACTACTCGTTAACCACTGTACAGTGGTATACCCGTCTTCACTCTCGGACGGTTTCTCTTCGTCTGGTCTCCCAGCTCCTTGTACATAGAGTCAATGAGCCCCTTATATTTCTCCTCTACTGCGAATCGCCTGATTTTCATGGTTGGTGTAAGTTCTCCCTCTTCAATTGAAGGGGGCCTTGGAATGACTTGATACTTCCGTAGCCGCTCCCAGGAATTGAGATTTTCATTGACCCGCTCAATCAACACGTTAATCTCGGGGCCGAAAATCTCCGACACCCAATCATAATTCTGAATCCGAGGGGATCTTTTTTGCACTTCGTCCTCGCTAAGAAAGATCAAACAGGAGGGGAATTTCCGCCCTTCTGCAAGTACTATAGCGGATTCTACGAGAGGGGAGCTACATAAGCTCTGCTCGATTGGAACTGGAGAGACATATTTACCATTCGAAGTCTTCAGCAGCTCCTTCATCCGACCTGAAATCTTTAAATAACCCTTGGGCAGCCAAATGCCTCGATCACCGGTATGAAGCCAGCCATCTTTCAGAACACGTTCATTCTCCTCCTCACAGTGGTGATAGCCACGCATAATCGCTGGTCCACGTACCAGGATCTCACTATCTTCTCCAAGCTTCACTTCGACCCCTGGAACAGGCATGCCAACACTATCGAACTGATTCTTCCAGGGAAGGTTGATACTGATGAAAGGGCACTCGGTCATGCCGTAGCCCTGACAGACTGGGATTCCAACCGAGGGAAAAAACCGGGTAAGCTCGGGGCTAAGGGGCGCACCTCCAGAAAACATCAGTTTGATCTTACCACCCAGGCTTTCACGAAAGCGTGAGAAGATGAGTCGATTCAGAGGATAAGCCAAAATCTTCCCAAGCAAAGGGAGTTCACCTTTTGCTACACGGATTGCCAGTCGTCCAAGAAGACGGCGAATTCCGTTGGAACTTTCCACAGCAGAATACATTTTGGCATAAATCTTTTCCAGTAGCCTGGGAACCACCGTGATCATATCGGGCTTGATTTCGCGAGCCAGATCACCCGTGTTCAGGATATCGTCTACGATGTATAGACTAATATTAGAACAAAGGTAGAACAAAACCATGGACCTCTCATAGATATGAGCGATGGGCAGACAACTCAGAGCCTTTTCCACTCCAACTTCCGAGGGTAGAAGAGACTGGGCGTTTCTAACATTGGTGATAAAACCGGCCTGGGTTAACTCCACACCTTTTGGAACGCCTGTACTGCCGCTTGTAAAAATGATGGTGGCCAGATCTTCCCCCCTCGATTCCTGCATCATCATTGCAAATTCTTGGGGATTCTCTTCATGTCGCTCGCGACCCATTTTGAGTAATTCCTCGTAGTCCACAACTTTTCCGGGTTCTGAATCAGGGCTTGGGGGCTGATTCCCACGAATCACAGCTTTAAGATCCTTGCGGAATTTCTGTAAAACCCCCCACTCTTCCTCACCGGAAACGAAAAAGAATCTAACCGCTGCATGTCCCATCTGGTAGCGAAAATTCTTTTCGGAAATGTTGGCAAAGAAGGGAACTGTGACACAACCGGCCAGGATGGCAGCAAAATCCAAACTGATCCATTCCAATGAGGAGTTCCCGAGGAGTCCAAGGGTATCGCCTCGATTGAGTCCCAACTTCCTCAAACCCAGGCTGAGAAACTTTACGGACTCCAAAAATTCTTGTGTGGTTTTCTGAGTCCACCCCCCCTCAACACGATGGCTTAAGGCTACCGGGTTCGCATACCAACTGAGAACCTTGCAATAAATATCACTATAGTTGTTAATTCCTTCCATCATCGCGCCTACTCCCTTTCGCATTGGATGCAACAGAAATATTTTGGGCCTGAGCAAACTCAATGGCTCGAGAAACAGCTCGAAAAGCATCCAGTCTTCCTGCTCCAAATTGAGTATCCTTACCTGGCTCTCCCAAATCCCTTGAGGTCTCTTGCAGGATTTTCGATACCATTGCTGGCGTGAGCCTCGGAGCGGCTTGTAGCATCAATGCCACCACTCCGCTAACATGGGGAGCAGCCATGGAAGTTCCGCTCATACGGACATACCCTCCCTTATGCGCTGCCGAGAGAATTTTAACTCCAGGGCCTGTGATCTCCGGTTTGATCAGCATCTTTCCATCGATTGGCACCGGACCCCGTGAAGAGAACTTCGCTATCTTATCGCTCGAATCTATAGCTCCTACTGCGATAGCCTCGGGAAATCCTCCGGGAAACCCCACGGTATAAGGAGTAGGTCCCGAGTTTCCAGCGGCGAAGACGGGAACAATCCCCATTTCGCGCCAGGTACTGAGTGCATCCCGCATGAGCTTCTGGTGAGTACAGCTTTTCATCTTCCCACCCCAAGAATTCGAGATCACGCCGGGATGGTCAGAGGTATTCGGATTGCTGTCAGGGTCCGCTACCCACTGCATAGCTCTCAGAATAGACGAGATATTGCTAGCTCCTTTGTCGCTAAAAATCTTAGCGACAATGAAACGTACATTGGGAGCAACTCCGATAGCCTTTCCTGACTTGTCCCCCCCTCCAATGGTGCCAAGAACATGGGTACCATGGCCTTGACCATCATTGGGTCGGTTATCCTTTTTCCCGGAGATAAAGTCCCGCGCTGCAATGACTTTGCCTTTTAGATCGCGATGCTTTGCATAACCCGTATCGAGAACTCCAACCTTTACCTCTTTTCCCGTGATGCCCAGCTCACTCCAGACTCTTGGGGCTCGTATCAGGCTCAATCCATAGGTGGTTCCCTGGGGATCGGGATCATCCTCTCCGAGATAGGGAACGGTTTCCTCTAGCCTGAATTCTTTGTCGTGGCTTAACAGTTCGATATCATCACGATCGAACAGCTCACGTATGAGACTGACATTCGCTTCTAGAATGATCGAGTTATTGATCCATAGCGACGTGATTCGTTGGATCTTCCCTTTTTTCATTAATCCCATCTCTCTAATAAATTGTCTCTGGGAGACCAGGGATGTTGCTATCTTCTGACTTTGAATCCCTGTTTGAGAGGCCATCTTCCCTCTATCCCGATCTCGAAATTTTGCGATCACCCTGATGCTGGCATCGTCCTTATTCAGAAGCTGCATTCTGAGAGCGGGATCCACAATTGGCTTAGCCCAGTACTGGGAACACATTCCCAGGACCAATAGTAAAGCCGTAAATTGAACTTGTTTCATTTCTCTTCTCCTAGTCAAAACTTAATAACCTGGAAGACTTTCCATATTTTATGGAATTCGTTTGAATCTCCGAGGATAATACCATACAAGGTATATACCCTATACGGGTATGTGTCAAGTCGAGAGAAGAACTAACTAAGGTAATTTACTCAGAGGGGAGGGTTTCTTATGAAAGAGCAGGCTGATCTGGACCCTTTTTTGGGTCACTGCGACGAAATAGATCCAGCACCTCGTCGCGAAGCTGGTCCGCCATTTCTTCATCCGTGGTGTGTAGACGCAAGTAAGCGTATTCCTCAAGCCGATCCGATAAAATCTTGGCCTCTATAGAGAGCAGAGCCGAGTTCACAGCACGCAATTGAGTGACAATATCCAGGCAGAACCTTTGAGAATCGATCATCCTGCAAATAGCATCAAGCTGACCCTGGGCTCTGTTCAGCCTTGAGAGGACCTGCTTGAGCTGAACATTGACTTTTCCTTTTGATCGTTTCACTCACCCTCCGTAGCGCTTGAACACCTTCACCATTTCTTCGATTTGCTCCTCTATGACGTCCTGGTCCTTTGACTCCAATCCATCACGAAGACATCCGGCTACATGCCTTTCATGAATATTACCCTCGATCTGCGTCAAAATCTGGCGAACTTCCTTGATCTCCTCGATCACTTCCACCCAATACTTGTAACCAGAAAGCATTTCGTCGATACTTTCCAGTCGATTTTTGACAGATTCCACTCTCTCGATTTCACGATGATGGTTAGGATGCAGGTTTGAATCACAGGTCTTAACAGGCTGTTTCTTGCGCGTGATTTTCCAGGATTGGTCGGTAGGCATGATTCACTCTGATCAGGTCCGTGGGCAAGCCACGGAGCAACTCAAGAAATAATTGATATTGTACCATTCCTTTTACTCTCACACCGAAATATGTATTGATGGAGAACATTGCTCATATATGAAGATCAGTCTGAGATTTTCTCCGGCGAAGGAGTAGTCGGATGGACGGGGCCCGGATGAAAAATCAAAAACAGGAGACGTTGGATATAAAAGGGCATTCTGTGCCAGCGTAGAAGCTTTTTGAGAAGTTCACCCGTTAATATAAAAGAGTCCGTCCCTTCAAATTCTCTCTGGTTTCTTTCCCCTTCAATTAACTGATTCCAGATCTTGCTAAGGGCAGGATTTTCAGCCTTGCTGCCCGTCTGTTCTCTCCTGGACTCATCAAGCTCGTAAGTCCCCTCCCAGACCAGCATTCTTTTTCCGAAGTGCCTGTATCCTAAAAACAGTGGCGGCAACTGACTCACGATATCCCGCGGTGCTGTAATACGAAGCAGTGGCATTGACTCAAACTTAACTGTTCCAGACTCGTCCGTGACCCTGGGTTGCCCGAAGGTAATGACTTCCTTCACCGGGTAGTGTATCTCCATGAGGAACATGGCTACAATGACACCCACTGCCCCCCCAAGAGAGTGGCCAACAATCACGGTTTCCACCTGCGGATCCAAATGCAGAATAATCTCCCAGAAGATTTCTCTGGCAGCAAGGTAAAATCCCTTATGCAAGCGCACACCGGACATGAAGTCCTTGACTAGTGCGAATTGAGCATCCGTCCAAAAATTGGTAGAATTTCTAGTGCCTCGGATAATCAAGGCCTGCTCTCCCCCTGACCGAGGTTTTAACAGAATTGTTCTTACGCGAGATGCCCTGGTTTCGAATATATCTGCTGTGGGATATTTCTTGAGAATTTCTTCATCGGTGACATAGGCCAACTGAGCCATTTTGGCCCTCTCACCGACCTTGATCAGTAACTTATGATTCTCATTCTCATCATCCGCATTACACATGAGAATAGAGATAAACCCCAACAAAATGATAGTAGAAAACCGCAGTTTCATGACTACTCACCCTTCTTTCCCTGGAATTTCTGCTCATACCTCAAGCAGTTCGAATACTGATCTCTTTGAAAATAGAGCCTCCTCTGTGGAGCTATATAGAGCCCTCCGAGAGGGCTTGTCATACATAATCACCTGGGTCAAATCATCAGAGTAATCCGTACCATCCTCGCGCTGATGCCTTGTAACGATATGATCTAAACTTTCAGTCCCAAACTCTCGATTCTGCAATTCTGTGTAAGCACTCATACCAGAGTCCTTATACCGCCTGGCGAGATCATCGGTAGCAGAACTAGTGGCATGGAAATCAGCCTGTGTGACGAATTGGAGTTTGTAGCCCATGGTTCCCAGTTCGTATTGGAACCTGGAGATAGTATCCCTATCCATATTTTGACTCCAATTGAAGGAGGGAGAGCAGTTATAGGCCAGGAGTTTGGCTGGATACCTTGCATGGATAGCTTTCGCAAAATTATTGGCGAATCTCAGATCCGGTTTGCTGGTCTCACACCATAAAACATCAGCGTAGGGCGCGTAGGAAAGCCCCCTGGAAATAGCTTGCTCCAATCCAGGCCTTACGCGAAAAAGGCCCTCTTGTGTCTTTTCTCCAGTACAAAAATGTCGATCTCGTTTATCTTGAGCCGAAGTCAAGAGCCCGGCGGATTCTGCGTCCGTCCTTGCGATTATAATTGTCGGAACATCACAAATATCCGCCGCCAGACGAGCCGCTACCAGCTTTTCTATAGCCTCCTCGGTGGGCACCAGAACCTTCGCTCCCCTATGACCACATTTCTTGGTTGAGGATAACTGATCCTCAAAATGAACTGCAGCAGCACCTGCTTCTATCATCGACTTCATAAGTTCATAGGCGTTTAAGACTCCGCCGATTCCAGCATCAGCTACCAGAGGTAAAATCCAATCGGTTTCATCGTTTCCATCTGCGTGATGAATCTGATCGGCGCGTAGCAATGTATTATTGATTCTCTTCACAACCTTTGGAACACTATCGAGCGGGTAGAGACTTTGATCCTGAACCATTTCAGACCCGCTGTTTCCATCGGCTGCAACCTGCCACCCACTCACATAAATAGCCTTTTGTCCAGCTCTGGCCATTTGCATGGCCTGCTTTCCGGTAAGAGCCTCCAACGAGTAGACAAAGTCATCCGTATTGAGCAAATTCCATAATTTTTGGGACCCGGCCTTGGCCAGGGTATGCTGCACCTGGACAGTGCCCCTCAAACCTGCGACTTTGGCAGCGCCAAAGGGTCTTTCGACACCTGCCCAGCGGGCGTCGTTGGTCCATTCTTTTTCAAGCATCGCTACAGCATGACTACTCGTACTCATTTCATTACTCCTTTAAAGCTAATTAATACGTCACTCTTAGTGGAACAAGGGCGCGGAGCCCCTTCCCTTTAATATTTGACTCTTAGATGTACCTACAATCTCGGCAAGATAGAACTCCCGCCTTTTCTCGTTCGGTCATATTCGCTGAAGATCGCTGGATGCCCGTCCCTGATGTACGGATCAGCTTGGATCAAGCCCACCCTCTTAAGTTGCTCGATCAAGGAAACGGGTAGAATTGAATCTACCGTCCTGCTAACTGGATACCCCAAAATTTGATTCCACTCCTGAACACGGTGTTTCTGAGAAAGAACTTTATTGAGAAGGCGTACCTGGTTCGTAGTGCAGGAATTTCTGGTTGTGTGATACCTTCGAGCGGAGACCCTTTCTCGGTCCGTGCCAAGCTCAAGACTTGAAGTGAGAAGATCCCGTACCTGTTTTCTGGTTAACTTCAGCTCATAGAGTTCGACTCCGGAAAAAGCGGTCAGAGCTTTGGCCAGGGAGTCCCGGAAGGAGCTGAATACAAAAACTCCTTCGAAAGTATCTAAAATTCCTGGCAGGATACCCCATTCTTCTCCTTCATTTCTAAAGGAGTCGTAGGAGCTAATAAAGCCTTCGATAGGCCCCTCTGGGGTTATCAATCCACCTGCCTCAAATTCAAAGAGGATCTGGACATGGCCTAGCGGGATGGAAGTAGGTCCAAGCCTCTTCTGATCTCTGAGCAAATAGAGCTTGGCCGAGATTACCTTTTCAACGTCTATGAGAGCCGAGGTCCAATTGATTTCTATCTCATTTCTCCGAGCTATGGAACCTCCAGGAAGCCTTTCCCCCTTCCTTAGACAGACTCTTGAATCCCTGAAATTATCCAGTAGCCAGAAATTTTCCTCTCTACCCAGCAATTCCGGAAACCGAATCAGTCTATCCTTGCCAACGTATTCATCTCCATAGGGATCTTTTCCATCAACGTAGGAAATCCCCAACTTAGAGCGCAAAATTTGAGCCTTGCCAGGTTGAAATACCATGTTCCAGGCTTCTCCAAGTCGGGCTGTACTGCACTCTTTCAGGTAATTAGCGCACTTTGAGAGCCAATCGAAACCACCGCTCAATTCATCTGTAAGTGTTGCCATATTCCATCCCCCTAAATACATAACTATGGTATATACCCTTATAAGGTATATGTCAAGCCTGGACTTTTGTAGGCTTCTTGTGGATTCTCCTTGACTATTTATACCTATATTGGGTATATACCTTATAGCTGTATATAGGCGCCCTTTGCTGAAGACTGAATTTGATCTGAAATGGCAGGGGTCATTGATTTGAAAAGGAGCATAATAATGAAGCGTAGTACCCTGGGGCTAACCCTTAGTTTAATCCTAACTTTACCGACTCTCGCTAATGCGCAGTCCGCTAACCCAGTTACAAACTTCTCTCCGGTGATGGAAACAAACTGGGAAGTACCAGAGTTTTCTCCTGAACATTCTTCAAAGATGCGTCACACCATTGAGCTGATTTCACAAGGACAAATCAGCAAAGCTATCAAAATTCTTGAACTCCTCATGGACCAGCCCCTCACTCCCGAAATACGTAGATCCTTGCGACGGGTCATCTATATTCTTCAATGCTCAGGTGAACAGCATAAGGACCTCGCTATCCAAATCCTCGAAGCTCTCATTTCAGGAGCCGAGATTCCTATCCTACTGGAGAGCCCCAGGTGCCATCAGATGGGATTTGGGGATTTACCACAAGAGGAACTGGCTAGCATTGAAGTAGGTAGATGTAAATCTCAATGGACACCTGAGCAAATAGAGCAACTTCAGCAAGCTTCTAATTTCTTAAGCTCAGATGCAATTCACAATGCAATTCAGATATTGCTCTTTATCCGTCGTGAAATCTCCGACGAGAGTACCCGGGAAATCCTTGACGAACTCATTAATCTACTTCGTAACGGGTATCCGCAGCACCTCAAGGTAGCAGAGAACATCCTTGCTGAACTCCTGATAGAGGTGCGAAAGATTCTTGGACAACATTTCAATACCGATAGATACATGTCGAGTGCGAAGACAGAGAAATTCCTCGGAAACCGACAAAGGCAAAACTTGGAATTAGCAATGGAAATGATAAGGCAGGACAATGTGGAACATGCGCTGACCCTCGTCGGTAATGTACGACGCGAACTCCACCGCCTCGACCATACCGCTGACCTCCAAAAAGTGCTTTGGGATCTGCATTTAATCATGGACTATCTCTACAGCTCCGACGAACAACTAATTGATCTTGCACTGGTCAAGATCCGTTTAATTCTTAGGGATTATTGATTCACAGAATGGAAAGTTTTACTCATGATTCTTATCTAATCTACGCCATCCTCGAATCCTTTTGAGAGATTCTTGGAGGCGGTACATTCTTCCCGGGTTCAGTGTACATGAGCACATAGAGAACAGGGGAAAGTTTCTCTATCTGGAATAGAAAAGACGGTCGAGATGGTCTCGACCGTCTTCTTCTCTTTCAAGCCTGGTTCTATGAAATCCCTCGGGGAGTCTACTCGCTCATTCCGAGTTCTTAGGATGTCCCGGTTGCCGGGTTGGTTAATGTCTGCAATAACTCATCAAACTCGGGTTGTTCTCGTAGTTTTGTAAAACAGGCATTGTTTACAGCCTGCTTTACAAAATCAGGATCACCCTTACAGGCTAGCTCTAGGTTGTTTAGTGCGAATCTGTGCTTGCCCGCCACCGCGTATGCAGTAGCTTTGTAATAGTAAAAGATGGGTTCACCGGGAAATTTCTTTAATCCCTGCCCCAGAATCTTCAATGCTGAGTCTGTATCAACTCTAGAAATATGAAACAAAAAGAGACTGTGATAATAATTCCCACCCTTAGTTCGCAAACCTTTAAGAAATTCAAGAGCCTCCTCAAGACGCTTAAGTTCCTCAGCGACTTCCAAAAATTCCAGGTATAAATCAACTTCATTCCCCTTCTTCTCCAGACTGGAGATATAGGCCCGAAAGGCTTGAGCGGGCTTCTTTAAGCATAGGTAAGAATGTCCTATATAGAAATGGCACTGGGCCCTCTCCATACCGCTATCGGCCAGGCGAAGAGACTTTCGAAAATGGGACAGAGCTAATTGGAACCGTTCGTTGATCAGGTGACAGCGGGCAAGATTAAAGAGGTTTTCGAAACTCTCACCCTGCTTGATCGACTCACCGAGGAATTGTTCCGCTAACTCCGGATCTTCAAATTCAAGGCAAAGCAGACCAAGATTATTGAGCAGGATTGGATCTTCGGGATCAAGCTGGAGTGCCTTTCGGTAGGTTTCATAGGCTTCTTCAAATTGTTCTGCTTTGAAATAACAGGTACCCAGTTCCAACAGGGTCTGAAGAATTTCGTCTCCATCTTCCATTTTCTCTAGAAGCGACTGATAGATAGTAATGGCCGCCGAATACTCTCCTTGCTCTTCATAGGCAAGGGCTTTCCCAAATATAGCATCCTGCTGATCGGGCTCGAGCGCAAGGCACTTATCATAAGATTCCAATGCCTTCTCATACTCCTCCAGGTGAACATACAGTTCACCCAGAAAAAAATAGATTCGGGCTGAATCCTGGCCCAGTTGAATCAGGACTTGAAATGACTCCTCAGCAGCTTCAAATTCACCCATGGAATAATACAACAACCCAAGACGCTCCACCCCTAATGGGTCTGATGGATTCATTGAAACGGCCTTTTTAATCAGAAACTCAGCCTCATCCCATCTCTGTTGGGTCAACAAGACATATCCGAGATCTGAATAAGAAGCGCAGCTTGCGGGATCGAGCCGGATGGAGGCCTGGTAGCTTTTGATGGATTCATCCAGCTCCCCAAGTCTAAAGCAGGTAAAGGCTTTGAGATAATGAAACATCGGCTCACCGTTGAGTGAACTCTGGATCTCATTGATGAATTCCCGAGCTTCTTCAAAGCTCTCTTCCTGAATTAAGGTCTGCAATTTTGCAAGGGGATCATAGCTCATGCTTGGACCTGGTCCACAGTGTCAGGATATCCGCATAACTCATGGCAGGAAGATCGTGCTCAGACTCTTCAACAAATGAAGAAAAACGCTTCCATCGACTATGAAACTTTCTAAGCGAAGACTGAAGCAATTCTTCAGGGGAATATCCAAATTCCATAGAAGCGGAGTAAATCGAAAGCATCAAATCTCCGAATTCCTCCTTGAGTCCTTCCTCGTCTTTATTCTCAAGCCTTTCGCGTACTTCGTCGAGCTCCTCAGCCACCTTATCCAGAGCGCTGCTGCGGTCAGGGAACCGAAACCCCTGCCCTTTTACACCGCGATATACCCTTTCTACCTTTTGAAGTGGAGGAAGGTTACGGGCTTCCTCAAAGGGATCTTTCTTAACCTCGGCCTTTGAATCTTTTGTCTCAGCCCATATCTCCTCTACGCTTTTCCCCTCGTGCTGATAATCGGGATCAAAGACATGGGGGTGGCGATGAATCATTTTAGAGTCGATTTTTCTCGCTATGCTCTCTATATCAATCTTACCCTCGGTTGACTCACTTAATAACTGCGCATGGAGGTAGATTTGCAGCAAAACATCCCCTAGCTCCTCTTCCATAGCCTGAGCATCATTCTCATCCACTTCATGGAGAAATTCATAAACTTCTTCCAGAAAATACTTTTTTAGTGAAGTGTGAGATTGTTTCAAATCCCAGGGACAGCCGTTTTCCGGATCACGCAGTCTAGAAATGGTTTCGCGAAACTTTGCCAGGGAAGAACTCACTTGGATGAGGCCTTGGCTGTGCGGACCTTTTTTTGCTTTTTCTCGGACCCTTTTGTAACGACCTGAAAGGTCAGATCATCACCTTTTCGTCCCCTGCCAATTTTGATGGTGTCACCCGTTTGAAAACTGGAATTAAGGATTAACTCAGCTAGCGGATTCTCGACATACTTGATTATCGCCCGTCTGAGCGGTCGAGCTCCATATTTCTTGTTGGTTCCATGCGCTACGAGGTGCTCTTTCGCCTTTTTGGTAAGTGCCATGCTCAAATCTAACTTCTTTAGCCGCTGCTGTACTTCTCTTAGCATGATGTCAATTATCTTTAGATTATCATCCTCGCTAAGACTGTGAAACATTACAACTTCATCAATCCGGTTGAGGAATTCTGGCGGAAAGATCTTCTCAAGGGACTTTCGAGTTTCCCTGAGCCTAACATTGATATTCACTTCCTCTTTAGAGTCTCCAAATCCGATGGCATTTGCCATTTTTTCAAGACCCTCTATACCAATATTTGAAGTCAGAATAACGATAGCACTGTTAAAGGAAACGACCGTTCCCTTTGAATCGGTGAGCCGACCTTCATCGAGGATCTGCAATAAAAGATTATGAACCTTACGATGAGCCTTTTCGATTTCATCAAATACCACAACGGATTCAGGCTGCTTCTTGATCGCTTCTGTGAGATAGCCCCCGTCATTATGGCCAATGTAGCCAGGAGGAGCACCAATGAGTTTGGCATACTCATGGGACATGGCGTATTCAGAACAATCCACGCGGATTAATTCCTGAGTTCCAAAAAGATAGCGGGACAGTGCTTTGGCTAATTCGGTCTTTCCAACACCGGTCTGTCCTACAAAAATAAAACTGCCCACGGGACGAATGGGACTTTTAAGGCCAACTCTAGCCTTGCGCACAGCCTGCGACACAACCGTGATCGCGTCAGGCTGCCCAACGACCCATTTGCAGAGTTCCGCTTCCATATCCAAAAAGCGTTCATCAGAGTCACTCTTATCGCTTTTCTTTTCCCCGGAATTCAATAGGGGCAGCGAATCCCCTTCACCATCCATCAAAATGGTGATTTCTTTTATATCCAAAGAGGGATTTACCTTGATACAGAGATTATAAAGCTCCTGCTCGATGATATCGCCCAGGAGAGGATAGTCACCGCTATTGAAAATCGTGGGAGCAATCTCATTGATGTAGTTAACCACCGACGCGTTGATGATCAACCTCTTATAAGATTTCTTATCCGTAATTTTGGCGTTTTTGAAGAGGTCCTTTTGCTGGGTAGGCGTAAAGGATCGGATAGCCACGAACCGGTCGAGCGACTCGCAGAACTTCATTTTTATATTGCCAGAAGAGTTATCGGAGGGACACATAGGATACCACCCTGCTCAATTCCGGGTACATGAAAATAGACCCGCGTTCTTTATCCTATCGGATTATTTGTACTTCCTCTCCAGCCAACCCCACATTTCCCTTCTAAGTATAGCATATATTGTACTTTAGTCAGGAAGGCCAAGGACACTAAATGGACTTTTCAGAAGCGCTTCAGTATGGTAATTAGTTCTCATGAAGGATGATCTCTCCACTGAAAGCACCGCTCCCTTTACAATGGTCCTCATTGAACCGGAGATCCCAGGTAATACCGGATCTGCTGCAAGGACCTGCGTTGCGACAAACACCCCGCTTTGGATAGTGGGACCTACTCCCTTTCAAATTACGGATGCTCGACTCAAACGAGCTGGTCTTGATTATTGGCCCCATCTCAACTGGAAATGGGTGTCTGATGCAGAGCAATTCCTGAAGTTGTCAGAAGGGCGTCGTCTGGTACTCACCTCTGCCAGAACAGGAATTCCGTATCATGAGTTTTCTTTCAAAAGTGGTGATATGATACTTTTGGGAAAAGAAACCAGGGGACTTCCCGCAGAATGGCTTGATTCTCAAAAATATCCTGTCATCACTCTTCCCATGTGGGGTAAGACTCGAAGCCTGAACCAGGCTAACGCGGCAACGGTGTTTCTTTATGAAGCCTACCGGCAACTGGGATTTCCACCAACTTGCTCTTCTACACCTTGAGCCACTTTGTTGACCCAAAGTTGGATAAATTTGATCTGCATCGCCAGGTTACCGGAGGATAAATATGAACCGTTTTGACCCAAGTATTGAGATACAGGATTACCAGGTTTTTGGTGAGTATGGAGGGGTCAACCCCTCCATTTCTGATTCCTCAACTTTTACCTTTCTGCAAGCTGAAACCATGGAGAAAGCTTTTTCCGAATCCCACGAAGGGTGCTTTCTTTACGGTAGACATAAATCTCCAACAAATAATTACCTTGGCGAAGCGCTGGCCAGAATGGAGCACACCGAGGCAGCGATGACCACCTCATCGGGTATGTCCGCTATCCATTGCACTTTGCTTCAAATCTGCTCAGCGGGTGACAATATCGTCTGCTCTCAAACTGTCTATGGCGGAACCTTTGCTCTGTTGAAGAATATCCTATCCAGATTTAATATAACCACTACCTTTGTGGACATCCATGACCTTGATCAGGTGCGCGACGCAATTCAAGAAAATACCAGGGTCTTATACTGTGAAACTCTTTCCAATCCGCTTCTAGGTTTTGCTCCAATCCCTGAACTGAGCAAAATATCCACCCAGAAAGGCGTCAAGCTGGTAGTAGATAACACCTTTACGCCGCTACTTTTCACCCCCGCTAACCATGGTGCCGATGTGGTCATTCACAGCATAACAAAGTTCATCAACGGTGCTAGCGATTGTATAGCCGGATGCATTTGCGCTGACCAGTCCTTCATTGATTCTCTCACGGATGTTCATACGGGATTATGCATGCTTACGGGTCCAGTACTAGACACCCTTCGGTCAGCGGGAATACTAAAAAATCTACACACCCTCCATCTCAGGATCAAACAACACAGCAAAAATGCGCTAGCCATGGCGCGAAAACTGGAATCCCATGAATTTCCAGTTCATTATCCCGGACTCGAATCCCACCCTGATCATGAGGAATTTGGATCTTTGAGAAACCAGGAATATGGATTTGGAGGAATCCTCGCATTCGATGCGGGCAGTCTGGAGCAGGCCAGGGACCTGGTGATCGCTATGCAGCGTGAAAAAGTGGGTTACTTCGCTGTAAGCCTCGGATTTTACAAAACCCTTTTTAGTGTTCCTGGATCCAGTACTTCTTCAGAAATTCCCGAAGAGGATCGCCAGAAAATGGGCCTCGGTACAGGAATTATCCGAATGTCGGTAGGTATTGATAACCATGCTGAGGACTCTTGCTTGAGAATGGAAAAAGCAATCCATTCGATCAGAGGTTGAATTGGAAACCTAAACAGGTTGACGGCAGGATTGATAACATAACTACCTGCATAAGGCTGAATTTGTCTGTATCATATAGGGTCGAGGATTCCCATCCGGGGACTCCATCCCTACAATTAATTAAAACGCCATTTTTGGTATATCGTTCCGGAAAGGATTCTGGATCTCCAAATTAAAGAATGGAATTCGTCTCGATAAGGAAGTCGAGAGGCGGTTCTAGTAATTAGATATGGAGGTCCATCATGCCAGACGGAATTGGATACGGTGTAACCCAAGCCCCACCTTTAGCAAACTCAAGCTCTGCTCCTGTTAAAAAGAACGAAAAGCCTCCTGAATCGGAGCCGGTTCAAAGGACAGAATCTCTTCAAACAGAATCTGAACCACCTCCTGAAGAGACGGAGTTTCTGGGCAGCAACGTCGATTATAACGCCTAAACCATCACCCACTTGTAAGGTGATCGGAAACAAGTCGACCAAAAGAGCAATCACTATCGAGGATTCCAGGGAGGAACCATGGATATTTCAGGACTGGGAAGTCAATTACCCTTGAAAGCGCCAGGAGATGAACCAAAGAGAACCGAGGAACCACCCCCTCGCGAGGAACCGCCCCCTGCGCGGGAAGAGGATTTAAGGACTCAAGCTAAAGCGAACGAGCCTGGTAAAGGCACAAAGATTGATCTGACTGCATAGTTGTCAGATCTACAATTCAGGTCAGAAGCCGGTTGATATAAAGCAGGCTTCGTAAGCCCCGGTGTCGAGGGCTATGCACCGGGGCTTTGCCATTTCACGCCATCTACCAATTCGGAAGCCGGAATGAGGCGGTAAGGTACAGCTTTGGGGGACAGAGGCGTCGGTGAAAGGATTGCTGGCAGTGATGAGGAGAAGTGTGTGGCACCGCTACACGCGCCGACGAAGAGCTGACCAGGAATTCTTGCAGCCAGCCGAATCTCCCCAGGGCCATCCCTTTCTTTTCCAATTCGGAAGCCACAATGAGGCGGTAAGGCAAAACTTTGGGGGACAGAGGCGCCCGCGAAAGGATTGCTGGCAGTGATGAGGAGAAGTGTGTAGCACCGCTACACGCGCCGACGAAGAGCTGACCAGGAATTCTTGCAGCCAGCCGAATCGCCCCAGGGCCATCCCTTTCTTTTCCAATTCGGAAGCCACAATGAGGCGGTAAGGCAAAACTTTGGGGGACAGAGGCGCCCGCGAAAGGATTGCTGGCAGTGATGAGGAGAAGTGTGTAGCACCGCTA
>Ga0257123_1000158_pt1 | contig 61204 bp, 49 predicted proteins | sample SI106_135metaG_FD_190185 | JGI IMG/M metagenome (GOLD analysis project Ga0257123, IMG submission 190185) | Marine microbial communities from Saanich Inlet, British Columbia, Canada - SI106_135 | ecosystem: Environmental > Aquatic > Marine > Inlet | place: Canada: British Columbia | collected...
AAGAGATTGTGGTGGATGGGCTGCTGACAACTGCTGCCGTTGACGGAGCCATGCGTCATACGGGAGACCGCAACGTAGATAAAGCCCTGGATAAGGCAAATACCACTATGCGTGAAGCGGTTGGAATCGAGCAGGAACTCATGCGCTGGAAGCGCGAACTCAATGATTTGGAAAGTCAAATGAATTCGCAAACCAAGAGAGTTTTAAAACGGGTCAATGCCGTTGTTCACCAGATTGACGGATTTGAAAAAACCTTTGGGTCCATTCAAGACATTGCATTTGGTGAGGAAGGCGAAATTGTCGCTCTCACGGTATCAGTTCAAAAACAAAAGGTAGATATCACCCTTGCTCAACTTGATGTGTACATCAAGGATGATCTTAACAGCCTGGTGAAAATGCGCCAGGAAGAGCATAGTAAAGCGGTTGACATCGCCAAGAAGGCACAGACTGACCAGCTTGCCGCTCAGGCTGAAATTGATTCCTGGGACGATGGCGTTACCAGGTGGCAGAAGATGAATTCCATTGTGCCCTGGTCAAAAAACAATACCCGCTATAAGAAGGTTAAATCCTTAAGGCTCAAATCATCTCAACTTGAAGAGACAACGGTACAATCCGCGAACAAGGTGAGGCACACCAAATCTCTTCTCGATCGCTCGGTTCATGCCCAGAAGATGATTCAGCAGTTGGACAAAGATCAGGTGCGAACTGCACTGAAGAGCCTCCGAGCCCTGTAGGTCTCGGAGGAGAAATTTTACTACTTCCCTTGATTTCTGGTGTCCCCGGGGAACGGTTCTTTCTCTTCTATCCTTTTTTAGATTTCGAGAATTCGTTGTGGATAACCACCCCTTTTTTGAGTTCTGATTTCTGAGCCCTGACTTCTGAACCCCAAGATGTTAAAATTCCTGCACTTTCCAGAGACTATGGGAGTTCAGTGATGGCAGAAGTAAGACTCGAAAAATTCACCAAGATCTATCCCGGAAACGAAGAGTACACGGTTAAAGAAACCAGTTTAACCGTCAAGGACAAAGAGTTTGTCGTCCTGGTAGGGCCCTCCGGCTGTGGAAAGTCCACCATGCTTCGGATGGTCGCGGGATTGGAAGAAATCTCAAGCGGTTCTCTATATATTGATAATTCCATGATGAATGATGTACCCCCCAAGAATCGCGATATTGCCATGGTGTTTCAAAACTATGCTCTCTATCCCCATATGAATGTGGAGGAAAATATTTGTTTTGCCCTATCTTTGAAGAAGGTTCCTAAAGATGAAATCAAGGCACGGGTAACCAAAACTTCCAGTATGCTGGGATTGAACGAGCTACTTCATCGGTTACCCAAACAACTCTCGGGAGGACAGAGACAGCGGGTTGCCCTGGGTCGGGCCATCATTCGCGAACCAAAGGTTTTGTTGATGGATGAGCCGCTTTCCAACCTAGATGCCAAACTGCGTGGGCAAATGCGTGCTGAGATCCTCAAGTTACATCAGACAATTCAAAATACGATTCTATATGTGACCCACGATCAGGTTGAAGCCATGACAATGGCGGATCGAATTGTGGTTTTAAATGGCGGAGTGGTACAGCAGGCGGATACTCCCCATGAGGTTTATAACCGGCCGGTGAATAAATTTGTGGCTGGATTCATGGGATCTCCCCCGATGAATTTTCTCAGTGCAGAAGTGGCCGAAGGTCCCAATGGACTTCATTTGAAGGGGCTGGGAAGCCAGGACTATGAGTTGCCTCTACGCGATCAGATCCTTACCGAAAAAGTTCAGGCTCTCAAGGGAAAGAAAGTCGTTTTGGGAATTCGACCTGAAGATATTTATGATGCCTCCAATCCCAAAGCACCTGAGTTCCGCGATAGTGTTATTGCCTGTAAAGTTGATATTGTAGAACCGTTGGGGTCTGAACTTTACGTTCATACACATGTGGGGAGTGAATCCATGATTGGTCGAATCGAACCAGATGTACAGGTTCAGTCGGGACAAGTTTTTCAGGCTCATGTGGATCCTATGAAAATCCACATCTTTGATCCGGGTACAGACGTTCGAGTTTCGGGCTGAACAATCAAATCCCTTTTTTTTGGTGTATCATCGTGACTTGTTCACCTGTTCTTTTTTCATTTCATGATCGAAGATAATGCCCTTGTAGATCCGACCAGAGAACGAGTTGATACCCGCATCGTGTCTCCTCAAGTCCTTGAAGAAGACCTGGGAGCCGATCAGCTTCGTCCCTTGCGTTTCCAGGAATTCATCGGGCAGGCCTCCTTGCGTTCGCGCCTGGAGATCTTCATCAAAGCCGCTAACCTGCGCCGGGAATCCCTGGATCATGTGCTGCTCTCCGGCCCCCCCGGATTAGGAAAAACAACCTTCGCGAAAATTATTTCCAATGAGCTGTCTTCAGGGTTTGTAGTGACCTCCGGCCCCGCCATTGAAAGGCAGGGAGACCTGGCCGCAATCCTGACCAACCTGGCGCCGAGAGATGTTCTTTTCATCGATGAGATCCACCGGCTTAAGCTTCCCGTGGAAGAAATTTTGTATGCGGCAATGGAAGACTATAAGCTTGATATCATAGTCGGAAAAGGCCCGGATGCCAGAACTCTTAGAATTGATCTGCCTCCTTTTACCCTGGTGGGGGCTACCACCAAATCAGGATTACTTAGCGCGCCGCTGAGGGACCGGTTTGGAATCTCCGGAGTATTTGAATTTTATGAGTCTGACGAACTTGCCCAGGTTTTGCGCCGCTCCGCTAAAATTTTGAAGATAAAATTAGATCGTGATGCGTCGGTGGAACTTGCCTCCAGATCAAGGGGTACACCCAGAATAGCGAATCGGCTGTTGCGGCGGGTCAGAGATGTGATCCAGGTGGCAGGGAAGGACAGTATTGACTCGGACTCAGCCCTTGAGTCGCTCAACACTCTTCTGATCAATGAACGGGGATTGGAACCACTGGATCTGAAAATCCTTCAGGTTCTTGCGGATTCAGGAGAGGACAGAGCGGTGGGTTTGTCCACTCTTGCCATTTCAGTAGGCGAAGACGATGAGACAATTTCTGAAGTTTGCGAGCCTTATTTAATTCAGCTCGGATTCGTAGAACGGACTCCGCAGGGCAGGAAGATCACCATCCGGGGAGCTCACTATTATAGCGAGTGGAAAGATCGCCCATGAAGACTGAGAAGATTCGCGGGGAAGTCCTTGCATATCTTCAGCAATCGGATATCGAGACCTTTTCCGAGCTTTGGTCTATTTTGGGGGAGATTTTCGAAAAATACCTCGATCCCGAATTTATTTTTTATTTTGAGAAAGAGGATTTACTCGAAGAAGTTCGTCTGATTTACGGCAGTGCCCGTGCTTATAGTCTTAAGCAGGATCAGTATTTTTCCCAATTTCGTATCTTCGCCTTTGAGAATCTGGATCGGGAACCAAGAATTTTGGCGCAAGTACCGATTCCCTTGCTGAAATTGAATCTCTTGTCGACTCTTCTTTTCCCAATCTATTTTACAGAGGCATCCAGGGGAATTTGGGTCCTGGGAAATCCTCGTTCAAAGAAACGCTACAGCTCAAGAGATCTCACCCTGATGGAGGATATTTTCTCCGCCTGTCTTCCTCTCATTGAGACGTTAAAGCTCAAGAGAATAGTGCAGATTTATCAGCGCGAACAGAGGCTGACAAACAGGCTGCACAAACTTCTGGACGCCAATTATGAATTGGCCCAATTTCTGAAATATCTTATTGAAATCATTGAGGAAACCCTGCTGTCCAGGATCGTGGTTTTTCTGGTTTATGACGAAGTCTCGGGCCAATATTCGTTGGAGGCGGGAAATCCCGAAGGATGTGAATTCTGGGCTAATCAGGAAGATTTTTTTAAGGGGCTTGCGACACAGACTGAGTCCCAGGGAGTTTTTTCCAAGACCTATTCAGGAAAGCATTTTCGGGGAGAGAAGTTCGGACTGGATCGATTGGAGACCGCCCTGGTGGTTCCTATGAAATTCTATGAGCGCAACCTGGGCGCATTCATTCTTCTCAATAAGAAGGAGCAGCAGAATTTTACCGACCTGGACGTGAAAATGATGCAGATTCTGGTTCGGAATTCCAAGGGGGTAATCTGTCGGGAAAAGGAAAAAGATTCCATTGTAAATCTCTTCAAGAAATTCGTTTCAGACAAAATTGTTAGAGAAATACTGGAGAATCCTACGGAGAGCCTGCTGCGTGAAGAGAGAAAGTTTCTTACGGTTCTCTTCATTGACTTGAATCACTTTACAGCTCTTTCGGAGAGAATCTCTCCCTCCCAGGTCATTGTGCAGCTTAATCAATTTCTGGCTGCCATGACGGAACTGGTATTTCAATACGGGGGAACCCTGGATAAGTATATGGGCGATGAGATTATGGCCCTCTTTGGTTCACCGATCGCTATGGAACAGCATGCTCACCGTGCGGTGGAATGTGCCCTGGCAATGCAAGAGAGCATGAAGGAACTCTGTAAAAAGTGGAAGGAAGCGGGGCAGGAGGCATTAACTGCCAGTATTGGGATTTGTACTGGTAATGCTGTTGTGGGGACGATTGGGTGCGATCAATATGTGGATTACACGGCAATTGGAGATACGGTCAATATTGCTTCTCGAATAACCCAGGCGGCCCCAGAGGCAACCATCCTGATTGGCAAGACTACCCTCGATCTGATGGGTGGGTTGGCAATGGTTGGGGAATTGGAGCAGCTCCGGCTTCGAGGAAGAGATACCACAGTGAGTGTCTATGAACTTAAGAGACTCAAGGATGAGCAGGAACTAAAATTGGCTCTTGAGGAATGTGATGATGCGAAAAGAATCCTGATTCTGCACTCGATGGCAAAATTTCTCAGCTATCAACAGAGTGATCTGGTCAGAACTTATGCGCGTGAAGGTTCAAGGGGAGTGAGAATCCAGGCCCTGGAGACTCTAATCACTTTGAATCGGCAAGGGGATGTAGCATTACTTCTTGAACTTGCCACTAAAGAGGAAGACCCGGCATTTCGATCCCAGATTTTGGATGCGGTTTCAAAGATTTCCGGTGAGGCTGTAATAGCGCTTCTGCGCGACTATCTACAGGACCTGGAGCCGATAGCGCAGGTTCGAATTATTGATTCTCTGGGTTATGAAGACGGAGCGGAAAACAAGAGGCTTTTACTTCCCCTGCTTAGTGATGTATCCCATGAGGTTCGCGCCAGTGTTGCCCATGCTATTTACCGATTCGGAGACAGTACGGTTCTGGAAATTTTGCTGCGTATGCTGCATTCAAAGGAATCTTCCATGAAGCTATCTGCGGTGGAGGTTCTGGGGAAAATAGGGACTACACAGGTGATTCGGCCCCTTGTGCAATTGATTAAGGCCGATCCCTCCAGGGAGATCGCCTACGCGGTGGCCAGAGCCTTGGGACGGTTGGCCAATCCCAAGAGTCTCCAGTATTTAGCACACCTGATCACCGACGAGCCTTCTTTGCAAGAATGGCGAGTCTATGTGGATGCTCGTAAAGACTTACCGACTGAGGAAGGAGTCTGTGCCTATCGAAGAGTGCTCAATTCGATGAACCCCTATGTAGTTTATGCCGGCCTGGTTTCGATGAATCGAAAAGATGTTTGCGGGCTTGAGCAAGATCTATTGGAGCAGGTTGGATCAGGATGCACACTATCCCAGATCGAAGCCATTGATTGTCTAAGCGACTGTCCTAACTCTAAGGTCATGCCTGCTTACCTGAATCTTCTCGAGTTGTCCGAGGGAACGGAGATTCATGTGATGGCCAGGGTGCTTCGGGAGATTGGCCGAAGGGGGCTAACACAATTTGTAGAAATTCTTCATAAGTTTTTAAAAAATGAAGATCCAGAACTTCAAGTAGAAAGCGCCAAGGCGCTGGCGGAATTATCCCGTCCCTCATCGGTGGACAGACTCCTGCAAACCTATTATGAAGTGGACCATGCCAATCTCAAAGCAACTATCATACGTGCCCTGGGTTCCTTTTCTTCCCAGCGCATTATTCCAGTTTTTCTGGAGGGGCTGCGTTCCCCCATTGCCAGGATTCGAGCCAATGCAGTTGATTCCCTGGTTCATCAGAATTATGTGGAAGCTGTACCGATGATCCGTCCTCTTTTACAAGACGAAAATAACCGGGTTCGTGCCAATGCCGCTTTGGCCCTCTATCGCTTCGGTCAGCAGGATATATATTCCTTTCTGGACCAGATGCTCTCCTCAGATGACAAGTGGATGAGACTCTCGGCAATCTGGACTCTCGGCGAGATTGGAGGGGCACATAGTCACGAAATCATCATGAAACACTTGAACGATAGTGACTATGATGTAAAACTAAGGGCCATTCTTTCTTTAAACAAATTAGATCAAAAAATGCTGAATTTGTTCATAGAAATGATGGAAGCCAGTTAGAATGCGCCCACATAAAGGAGAAAAACCATGTCTAAGATCGACGCTGATCGCCTCAAATCTCTCACTTCCGCAATAGAACAGGTCACTCGACAGTACGGGAAGGGCGCGATTATGCGTCTTGGATCTTCTAAATTGGTAGAGGAAGTGGAAATCATTCCCAGTGGGTCCATTGAGCTTGATGAAGCCCTGGGAATAGGCGGACTTCCCCGCGGAAGAATTGTAGAGATCTATGGAAACGAGGCATCGGGTAAAACCACCCTTGCCCTACATGCGGTGGCAAATGCTCAAAAACAGGGCGGGCTCGCTGCTTTCATCGACGCGGAGCATGCGCTTGATCCTATTTACGCGCGAACCATCGGTGTAGATATTGATAACTTGTTTGTTGCTCAGCCAACCTGTGGAGAAGAAGCTCTAGAAATCATGGATACCCTGATTCGGTCGGGTAGTCTCGATATCATCGTGGTAGACTCCGTGGCTGCCCTGGTTCCGCGGGCGGAAATTGAAGGAGAGATGGGGGATTCTCATGTGGGTTTACAGGCCAGGCTCCTTTCCCAGGCGATGAGAAAACTCACCGCTTCACTCTCGCGATCCAATACTTGCGCCGTTTTTATCAACCAGATTCGGCATAAGATCGGCGGTTACGGGAATCCAGAAACAACTACTGGTGGAAACGCCTTAAAATTCTATTCATCAGTTCGCCTCGAGGTGCGCCGCACAGAGAGTATTCTCAAAGGAACTGAGCCTATAGGGACTATGAATAAAGTAAAAGTGGCCAAAAATAAACTGGCGGCACCCTTTCGCGTTGCGGAATTCGAAATCGCATATGGGGAGGGGATTTCCTATGAGGCCTCACTTTTGCGCGCTGGTGTGGAGCACGGAATTCTTCAAAAAGCGGGTACCTGGTTTTCCTATGGTGATACCCGCCTGGGACAGGGAAAAGAAAACGCCAAGATTTTCTTGAAGGAAAATCCTGAAGTCCATGCCAGACTTGATGGGGAAGTGCGTTCTAAAATGGCTAAGCACCGTGAGGACAGCATGGACAAATTGGCTGGTTCCAGGGGATTGGCAAAGGGCAAAGAAAACGATAAGGAAAAGGAAGCAACGGCCAAGGCATAGGGCCGTTTCAGGTGAGTCATGAGCTCTTCGGTGGATCCGAAGAATAATTATAATCGCTTCAAGGAAGCCTTTCTGGATATTGTGTTTTCCAGAGACTTCCTGATTTCCTTTGTCCTGGTGGTGGGTTCCATTGGGTTTTTATGCCTTTTTTGGAAGATCGTAGCGCCATTTTTTATTGCCTTTATCCTGGCCTATCTTCTCCACCCTATGGTGCTCTGGTGGCTACGTAAGGTTCCCCGGCTTGGAAGGGCGGGCTCGGTAGGGATGGTTCTGTTTATGATTGCGGCAGTCATCCTTCTGGCCGTGATTCCCTTTACGCTCCAGCTAGGCAGCAATGTTCATTCGATGGCCGAGGAAATTTCACGCATTGATTATGTACCCATCATTAAGAAGGTCAGTTCTGAGGTGAAGGATCTTAAGAACATGACCATACCTGAATACATTAAACAACCTGTGGATCAGGCCGTGGATTATGTTTTTGAAAATGTAGATCAATACCAGGAGAAGATTGGCACTACACTCAAAAGTATCAATTCCTTTATAGGAAGAGGTCTTAAAACGATCGCCGGGTTTTTGCTGCGTTCTTCTGAAACAGCCTTCAAGAAAACCATGGACATCTTTTTAATTCTCATCTTATTGGTTTATTTTCTATTTGATTTCCCCAAGGTTTATCCCATCTTTGAAAAAGTAGTCCCACCGGGTTATAGAGCCTGGGTTGGTAGGTTCATGGTGTCAACCGATGAAACTCTTTGGAGTTTTATTCGAGGCCAGGGAATTGTAGCTCTTATCTTTGGAACCTTGATGAGCCTGGGTCTTTGGGCGCTTGGAGTGAAGTTCTGGTTTGTGATAGGACCCCTGAGCGGGATTGCTAATCTAGTCCCTTTTTTAGGATTGATCTTCGGTCTTGGTCCTGCCCTTGTGCTAGGGATCTACCAGGGAGCAATTCTTGGCGGGGTGACTGGTTCTTTGTTCATGGTAATGAAGGTTGTGATCTTATTCGTAGTAGTCCAATTCATCGATGGTAATATTGTCCAGCCCAGGATTGTGGGAGAGAGTGTTGGGCTTCATCCGGTAATTATACTTCTGGCTCTATTCTTGGGGGCAGCGTTGATGGGATTCTATGGATTGGTTTTTGCCGTTCCAGTCGCTGCCGTACTAAAGGTCCTGGTGATTGAGATTTATCACGGTCTTTACGAGGATCGGTCCCTATTACTTGAAGAGGGAATAAGGGAGGGAGAATGATAGAAGGAGCTGAGCGAACAGAAGCTCTTAAGCAAATCAGGGAACAGGTCTCTAGTGAAGAGATTCTTGAAGAAATTCTGAAAGGGTTAGAGGAGAAGCAAATCAAGGAACCCTGCTGCATTCGCATTGATGAAGTATCTTCCATAGCCGATTATATGCTCTTTACAACCATCACTTCTTCCACCCATATGAAGGTGGTAGCTAGTGAGATTCAAAAACTGTGCAAAAAGGCTGGATTTCAACAGTTGAATGCCGGAGAAAAGGCCGATGCAGACTGGACACTTTTGGATTTTGGCAGCGTGATTCTTCACCTCCTCTCAAAGACTGCTCGAGACCATTACAAGCTCGAAAAGATGTGGGCCCAGGGAGAAACCATTTCCTTGAACCATAGATTTCCTGAAGAATCCTCTTAACTTCCTGTGCGCTTTGTTCTATTGACCCAGGGCATCGATGGCTCTCTGCGGGTTCGAGAAGAAGATATTCATCACTTGAAGGTTCTGCGCCTGGGTCCTGAATTTGAGCTCCCAGGGCTGTTAGGAACTCAAAAATTCAAGGTTCTCTTTCGCCTCGGAAAGAAGGGGTATGAGCCGGTCGAGTACATTCATAATGGTGTGGTTAACGCTGGCCCCCAATGCCTTTTTATGCCTCTTTTACAAAATTCACGCATTGAGTGGTGCCTGGAAAAAACCACTGAACTTGGAGTGGCTCATATTCGCTTTTACTATTCTGATCGTTCAGGAGATCTTAATACCGATCCCAAGAGGGTTAGCTCCCGAATGGAGAGGTTTCGTACCAAGATTCTGGCAGCCTGTCAGCAAAGCGCTAACATGGCCATTCCCATCCTCTACGAGCCCCAATCCCTGTCCCAGGCACTGGAAGACTTCCTACTGAAGAATCCTGGCTCAAGGATCCTTGGACTGGGAATGGAAGGAGAGGAAGTCTTGAGAGTACCTGAGGATGTGCGAGGATGTGAAGGTTTTTTGATAGGGCCGGAAGGGGATTTCTCAGAAATGGAATACGAGAGTCTAAAAAATTTTCCTATTGCCCTCAAGCGTCTACCCGGAAACCTCATCCTACGCTCAGAAACTGCCGCCATAGCACTTCTTTCCCTGAATTTGGGAGTAAATTGCTGTTTGGTATAGGCACTTTCTGGTGCATAGCTTGTTCCCTCTTATTAGGCGTGTCAGAATCGTGAATCTTACCTATAGTGGCTCTATGCATCCAAAAGACTCCATTTTCCAATTCCCACCCGAGACGCTCACAAATCTTCTTTGTGAAGAGTTTGGGCAAAAGACTTATGTCGCTAAACAGGTTCTTGACTGGGTTTATGACAAGGGAGTCTATGAGTTCGAGAAGATGTCTAATCTTTCCAAAAGTATTCGGACGACCCTGGCCTCCCGCTTTGATTGCAGCCTGCCGGAAATTACGCAGGAACTGCGTTCTCCCAGGGGTGAGACTCTGAAATTGCGCCTTAAATTGAGAGATGGAAGAGAAGTGGAAAGCGTTTTTATGAAGGAGCGCAAAAAGGCCACAATCTGCCTCTCCAGTCAGGTTGGCTGTGTCCAGGGCTGCTCCTTTTGCGCCACTGGAAAGATGGGGATCATTCGAAACCTTAGTGCCGCAGAAATGATTGCGCAGGTACTGGTTTTCAAGCGAAGGCTGGCCAGTTCATTTCCAGAATCCGTTCGATTGGTGTTTATGGGAATGGGAGAGCCCTTTCATAATCTCAATCAGTTATTCAGGGCTTTAGACACCTTGACTCATTCACAGGGACTGGGAATTGGTGCCCGCAAGATCACCGTTTCAACTTCAGGTGTAGTGAAAGGGATTTTCCGTTTGATGGAAAAGAAGCCCCAGGTACAGTTGGCTATTTCACTGCATACAGTGGATCAATCCTTACGAAATCTCTGGATTCCCAATCAAAAAGAAACAGTGGGTCAGATCTTGGGAGCTGCAAAGGAATTTACGGAGAAAACCGGCCGTAAGATCACCTTTGAGCTAGTTTTGTTTGGCGGAGATCATCTCAAGACAGCTCAGATTAATCGTTTAGGCAAGGCGCTTAAGGATATCCGATGCAATATAAACGCCATTCCTTATAATCCCATTGAAGGAGCTCCGCAGGATTTTGTTCGACCCACCTTTGAAGAGATCGAAAAGTTCCGTAAAATCCTGTCTCATTGGAATCAGGAGGTCACCGTTCGGATTTCAAAGGGAAGAGATATACAGGCGGCATGTGGACAGTTGATTGTGACAAGAGCAGCCTAGAACGTTACGTTCAGGCCCATCCGGTTTTACACTGGGATCGCTACCTTTCTCAAAGCGCCCCACAGGGTGTCTGTTTCCATGGTCCTGAAGAAGGAAACCTGCTTCACTTTTGCCTGGTGCTAGCCCAGAAAATCCTTTGTGAGGGAGGAGACGCCTGTGGAAACTGTTCCGGCTGCAAGTCGTTTCGCACTGTGGACAGAACTCGTTTTTTCCCACTGTTTCCACAGTCTCAGATCATCACAATGGGCTCTGTGCAGGAGCTTATTCACAGTCAGAACAGTATGCTGGATAAATCTCAGAAGCAGGTCTTTTTTATCATTTTTCCAGATCAGTTTAATAAAGAATCCGCCAATGCGATACTCAAGTGTCTAGAAGAGCCTCAGCCAGGAAGGGTATTCATTCTGGTGAATCCGTATTCAAGGGTTTTACTTCCCACTATTTCCTCGCGGGTTTCCCATGTTTATCTTCCAGCCTCCCAATCGTCCAGAATTGGCCTCGATCAGCGCGCCAGAGCATTATCCAGGCTCAGTGACTTTGATTTACTGATTCAGGAGGAAGAAATCGCCCCTTATGTAACGGAGCCTGAAGGGCTTAGTCAGTTCTATGACGACTGGACACGTGAAACACGAGAAGGAGAGTTTAGTGTAGAGAGGCTCCTATTTGAGCAGCTCAGATGCGGTGTGCACCGTTCACGGCGCAAAATAGCCGTGCGTTCATTTGTAGATGAATTGGGAGTTGAAGAGCATATCTTTCTTGAGACTGAACTCGATCGCCTAACAAAGTCCTTTAAAAAAATGGAGGCTTTGATAAGGTCGCGAATCTTGATTTTAAAAGACCAACGGCGGGAAGAAATCGGGGATGGGTATGAACACTGGCTATTGAAAGATTTTAGCAATTCACAGAAGGAACCGCGGATTGATCAGTTTGTTCGCGGCTTCATTACTCGTGAAATTGAACGAATTCTAAGAGAAGTCTGTATGCTTTTTGATGATCGGTTTTTATCCGAGGAAGGGGGAATTTTGGAACTTGAGCGTCAAATCCGTCGCAATTTCTCTCCCCTTTACACCCCTCATGGGCTCTTTGATCTCCAGTCTGAACTCAGTTATTTGTTTCAGATGCTGCGGGCCAATGTTGGCTGGAAGCAGCTCTTAGAACAGTGTGGTTTTCTTTTGCTGAGATTTCGAGAAGGCAAAGACCCGGTTGAGAAAATCCTCTGAATTACATCTATACTAAAAACAAACGGTACTCCTGTTTGTGGATTCCTGACCAAAACAAACCCAGCGCAGATGAGTAGGAGAATCAATAGATTTGGTTTAAACGAGAATCTGGACAAATCAATTGTGTTTGGTCATACAAGCCTGATAAATAGCAAGAATTGGATCACTTAAACTCGTCATTTACTTTAAACATGGTATATATGGGGAAGGGTGTCTTTTCAAAGAGAGCTAGAAGATAAAAGAAGGGCAATGGAAGGGTCGAAGGTGTGGCATGAGTAAAGAGCTCAGGGAAGAAAAGAAGATAGGCTTGGTAGCGGGATACGGCGATATGCCCGTAGAGATCATTAAATCCGCTCAACGGGAAGGCTATGAAATCGTATGCATCGCACTACGAGGAATGGCTCACGATCACCTCGACTCATTGACATCTCATTCCCTGTATGTGGACCTCGGTGAGATTGAGAAAACGATAGAATTTCTCAAATCCCATGATGTATCCGAGGTGTTCTTCGCGGGTAAGGTGGAAAAGACCCGTCTCTTCTCACCAGACTTTAAAATGGATCAAAGCGCTATGAACCTGCTGAAGAGTCTTCCCAAGGGTAATGATGACACCATTCTGCTGGGTCTTGCTGAGTTGTTTGCCCAAACTGGGCTGAAGGTATTGGATTCTACACGCTTCTTAAAGACGATTCTCCCGAAGAAAGGCATCCTCACCGATCACGACATTCCCAGGAATGTGGAAGAGGACATCAAATACGGCTATGACGTGGCCAAGGCAATTGCAAAATTGGATATAGGTCAGACGATTGTTGTGAAAAATAAGACGGTGCTGGCAGTAGAGGCGATTGAAGGTACAGATCAGGCGGTCTTACGAGGTGGCGAGTTTGGCAAAGGAGGGGCGGTAGCTATCAAAGTGGCGAAGCCTCAGCAGGATTTAAGGTTTGACGTTCCTACAATCGGAATTGGGACAATCCTATCCTGTGTGGAAGCCGGTGTTTGTGCTTTAGCATTCGACTCTGGGACCACAATTCTACTCAATTCAAAAGAAGTTCTAAAGATGGCCCGGGCAAAGGGTATTCACCTCATTTCGCTCTAAAATCTCAGAAAGGCTTTTTAAGGGATGGGAACCGACAGGCGACATAAGGTATTGATCTTGGCGGGAGAAGAGTCAGGAGATCTACACGGCTCCTATCTTGTTCGCGCATTTAATGCCCTGAAAACTCCTCCTGAAGTTTATGCCTTTGGAGGTAAGCATCTTCAAAGTGAAGGCGCTGACCTTGTTGAAAACACCCTGGAAACATCAGTTGTGGGTATTTCTGAAGTCCTTTTTGCGCTCCCCTCACTCTTTAAGAGGGCAAGAAAGATCAAGGATTTTATCAAAACCCATGATCTGGATCTGGTGATTCTGATTGACTATCCTGGATTTCATCTTTGGATTCTGCCTGAAATTTCTCGGCTGGTTCCCACCGTATATTACATTCCACCCAAAGTATGGGTTTGGAAAGAGAGTCGTGCCCGCAAGATTTTGGAATTTTGCCATAGAGTCTATACAATCTTCCCCTTTGAGCAGCGCTTCTTTCCCGAAAAGTCCCGCTATTTCGGTCATCCGCTCCTGGATATTGTTAAACCCAAACTGAACAGAGAGGAATTTTTACTCTCACAGGGGCTTGATCCCGCTAAACGCTATGTTGGCCTGGTTCCCGGTTCTCGTTCTCAAGAGATTAAGAAAATGCTCCCGCTTTTTCTAGAAGTATCCCGAAAGCTCTCCAGAGAAGAAAATCTGGGATTCTTGCTGCCGCACGCCCCTTCTCTAGACCTTCAGGAATACCAAAATATAGATCCAGATCTGGAGTCGGTTGTGAGGATATGTGAAGGAGAGACTTATTCACTGCTGGGTTCTTGTGATTTCATTCTGGCGACTTCGGGAACCGTGACGCTGGAGGCGGCAATCCTGGGGACGCCGATGCTGATTTGTAATCGTGGAAGCGCCCTTACATACCTGGCTTTCCAGGCCCTTTCAAAGGTCAGGCACCTGGGACTGCCAAATATTCTAAAACAGGAGGAAATCTGTCCGGAGTATCTCCAGAATGACGCTAACCTGGAAAACCTTTTCAATGCTGCGAAGTCTTATCTACAGGATGCTTCAAAATTGGAAGAACAGAAGAAACATCTTTTTGAGGTCAGGGAACTTTTAGGGGAACCCGGAGTTCTGGCAAAAATTTCCCAAGACATGCAGGAGACCTATCTAAGATGAAAGATTTGAAAAGATTGCTCCTCCTGGGAAAACGCCATTGGTACCTGGTAGTTTTCAGTCTATTTGCATCCGCACTGGTTGCCTGGGCAACGATGTACAACGCTGAAATCTTGAGAAAACTTCTTGATGAAGTTCTTGTGGTACCCAGTGGTAAAAATGAGGCTGAGCACCTTAGCTCCCAATTAGCTAGCCTCAACTGGATTATTGTTCTTGCAGTCCTGGTGACTTTTGCCAAGGGGGCGGGCACTTTCCTGCAGACCTACTCCATGTCCTATGTCTGTCAAAATATGATCTTTCGTTTGAAGGTTGAGTTCTTTTCCAAGTTACAAAGGTTGCCCCTGGCTTACTTTGCCACTAAGAGAACAGGCGATTTAATCAGTCGTCTCAACGGTGACATGCTGGTTATCGAGCAGATGCTTCAGACATTGATTAGGATCATGGTGGACCCCTTCGTGATTTTTGCCCTCGTGGGCTACATGTTCTACACCGACTGGCGTCTGGCCTTCTGTATTTTCATAATTGTTCCCATTCTGGGTGTTCTGGTGCGGTTTCTATCTAAGAAATTGAGACGTGCAGGAAAGCTTCTTCAGGATAAGGTAGGCGACATTTCGGCACTGATTCAAGAAACGGTTTCAGGCATTAAAATTATTAAGGCCTTTCGTATGGAAAGGGCTAAGGACATACATTTTGAAAAGGAGTGTAAGGATAATTTCAGATTTTCCATGAAAAGTGTGAAGTACAACGCGCTTAACTCACCCGTCGTAGAACTAGCCGACGCGTTTGGTATCGCGATTATGATTTACTTTGGCTCTCGGGCTGTCATTGATGGCCGTTTGACCCCGGGAGAATTGATTGGTTTTCTTACCAGTCTGGGACTTCTTTTCCATCCTTTAAAAAAACTCACCAATGGGAACGCTGTGATCCAGCAATCCACAGGTGCGGTAGGCAGAGTTTTTGAAGTATTGGACCAGGAACCAGAAACAGATTCCGGTAGCCTGTCCGTATCTGCAAAAGTGCAGGCGCACATTGAGATTCAAGATCTGGGATTTCAATTCAGATCAGACAAATGGGTACTTGATGGGATTAACCTTTCCGTGCAAGAAGGGCAGGTCATTGCGCTGGTGGGTCCTTCTGGCGGAGGGAAGAGCAGCCTTGTCAATCTACTACCCAGATTTTATACCTACCAGAGAGGGAGAATTTTACTCGATGGAGAGGAGATCACCAGGTTTAAACTTGACGAATATCGGGATCTGTTTGGCATTGTTCCCCAGGAAGTTCTTTTGTTCCGCGGTACCATTGAAGAAAATGTCAGGCTCGCAAAACCCGATGCCAGTTTTGAAAAGATTCAAGAGGCATGTCTCGCGGCAAATGCTCATGACTTTATTATGAGTTTGGAACATGGCTATCAAACCCATATAGCGGAGATGGGAGTGGGGCTCTCGGGAGGACAGCGACAGAGAATCGCCATTGCCCGTGCCGTTTTGAAAAACCCCAAAATTTTAATTCTTGATGAAGCCACCTCTGCACTTGATTCAGAATCAGAGAAGGTAGTGCAGGATGCCCTTGAAAATGTTATGAAGGATCGAACTACCTTTGTCATTGCGCATCGGATTTCAACAGTTACCAGCGCGCATAGAATTGTAGTTGTCAACGAAGGGCGAATCGAGGCTATGGGCTCCCATCTGGAGTTACTAAAACAATCGGCTATTTATCCCCGTTTATGTAAAGCGACGGCATCGGAGGTTTCGAATTAGGTATGAGTGAATCCAAGCGAGTTTTCGTGTCTGCAGGAGAACATTCCGGAAACGTGTATGTTGCCTCTGTGATTAAGGATTTACTGGGAAGATACCCGGAGTTGGAGTTTGAAGGAGTCGGGGGAACTGAATTAGGGGACTGTGGAGTAAAGATTCTTCATAATTCAGATCAGTGGGGTTCCATTGGATTAGTAGAAGCCCTCAAACGCTGGAAACTGGTTCTTGTTAACCACGCTCTTTGTACCTACCTTGAGGAGGAAAGACCTGATTTGGTGCTGCTCGCGGATTATCCTGGTTTTAATATGCCGCTGGCAAGAAAAGCTCGGTCGCTTGGAATTCCTTCGGTATATCTCTTTCCACCCCGTAAGTTTTCTAGAGATTCAAATTCTGTGAAGGATGCGGCTTCAAACATAACCAGGGTTGCTGCTGAGTTTGAGCCCACTTTTGAAACATATAGACAGGCAGGTGCCAGGGTGGATTTCGTAGGGCACCCCATGCTCGATATTTTACCCCAATTGAGTCGCGAAGATTTGCGTGCAAAGTACTCAATTCAAAGCAATGAGAGAGTGATTCTGCTCATGCCTGGTTCCCGGGTGCAGGAATTGGTATTGTTGTTGCCGCTCTTCAGGGATTTATCCATCAGGCTTTTTAACAAAGTCCCATCCATTCGCTTCCATCTATTGGGTGCCCAGAATCTCAGATCCAATTCCAAGATGAATAGTGAGTTAGAGCGATTTGAACACGAACAGCGTGAACTGGGAGTGCCGGTCTCCCTTTTCTGGGAGAATCGATTTGAACACATGTGTATCTCAGATTTTGCGGTAGCCACCTCCGGAACAGCTACATTGGAATTGGCCTGTTACAAGGTACCAATGGCAATTTGCTATAAGGTTACTCCTCTCACAGCTTTCCTGGCTAAATTGTTCAGTCGAATCCCCCGTTTTATTGGTCTGCCCAATTTGCTTGCCAATGATTCCATCGTTCCCGAATTTGTTCAGCAGCACGCTAGCGTTGATGAAATGGCACCCTTTATCGAAGAGTGTTTACTGTCAGCTGAGAAATTGGAGAGCATCAGGTCCAAACTGGGAGTGACGATATCAAAGCTTGGAGGTACCGGGGCCATTCAGAGAGTAAACCGCTTGATTCTCGAAGAACTAGGAATCTTTGAAAGTTCTGAAAAAGGTCCGGCTCCCCTCTCCAATGACGTTGGTGAGAAACATCAAAAGGAATCGGCACTGACCTGACTAATGCGGATTCAATCCATTTTTCTCACTTGTTTATACGTTTTTCTTGTCGTTTTTTTCTGGCTGATTCCCCGTAGAATTCTTCTGTGGCTTTGTTCCATGGCCGCGGGCTGTCTCCAGTATTTTCCGCTGCATCCCATTGATCGAAATCTCAATGTTTTAAATCGCTATCGCGAATTAAAAGGAGACTCACTTCTGCCCCTACGTAAGTTAAAGCGGCGTAACCTCTACTACACCATGAAGAATGTTGTTGATTTCTTTAAATTTCTGATTTTAAAAAGAAAGGGTTGGGAGGAGAAAATCAGAGTGGAGGGACTAGAGAATCTTAAAAGCGTCTATGACCAGGGTAAAGGTGTGATTGGGGTCTGCGGGCATCTTGGGAATTGGGAAATAGGCGGATTAGTTCTACAAAAACACCAAATCAAAGTTTCTTCCTTAATCTTTGAACAGCTAGACCCACTCCTTGATTTGTTTCTGAACAAGGCAAGGGAGGATTCCGGGGTTCAGTTACTTCATCAAAGAAGGGGTCTACGACAAGCAATACGCAATCTGGAGGCCGGTGGATTGGTCTGTGTGCATACGGATCAAGATGGTACCCGGCATGGTAACTTTTTGAATTTTTTTGGATTACATTGCAGCTTTCCGCGCGTGATTGAAATGTTTCTGAATCATTCAGAACCCGCCATCGTACCGATGTGTTTATTTCACGATCCTGACAGCGACGGTTATTGTTTGAAGTTTTTTGAACCCTGGGAAATTGACTATGCTCAAGTTCGCTCAGATGTGACCCCAGTGTTTGAGAAGATACGGGATTTCCTTCAAGATGAGATTTTGGAGAATCCAGACCAGTGGCTGTTACTCTATGATCGATTCAAACTTAGACATATTCCTCTTTTGAGAAAACAGGGAGTTTTAGAGAGGGTACAAAAGGAATTCGAGGAAGCATGGAAAGGCCGCGAATAGCAGTTACATTAGGTGACCCTTGTGGGGTAGGTCCGGAAATTACCTGGAATGCCTTCAACCAGGTTTATGAGAAGCTGGATTATGATCTGGAAATTCTTGGTGATATCCGTATCTATGATTCCCTGGGTATCTCAGTCTCAGATGAATTCAGAAGTTGTTTTACTTCTAGCTTCAATGAGAATTCACTCTCGAAAATCCAATCGGTAGGAAAGGAATGTGAGCGCGGTGGGGAGCACGCCTATACATACTTGATGGCATCCGTGAGTTCAGTGCTCAATGGCTCTGTCAGGGGGCTGATCAATGGGCCGCTATCGAAGAGTTCGGTCGCCAAAGTTTCACCAGGATTTTTGGGACATACTCAGTTCTACGAGGAGCATCTTCTAGCAGCGGATTCAACAGAAGCGATGATGTGTTTCTGGGGGAACCGATTTTCTCTGCTGCTTTTGAGTCATCATGTACCCCTTGCGCAGGTTTCTGAGATGTTGTTGAGTAGAGATCAGGGAGCCATTGTCTTGAAGTGTATGAAGAGCTTTCAAGATCTTTTGGGAGAATTAAGAATTGGTGTTTGTGGCTTCAATCCCCATGCAGGAGAACAGGGTCTGATGGATCATGGTGAAGATCGGCATCTAGGCCGCCTGGTAAGGGATCTCAAAATCTCAGGTTACAACGTACAAGGCCCCCTGCCCGCAGACACACTTTTTTGTCCGGGAATTCTGGATGCATTCAACATGATTGTTTCTTCCCACCACGACCAGGGATTAGTTCCTTTCAAGATGGCCCATTTTCCAGGAGGAGTGGGATTTACTCTTGGATTGAGCGTTCCGCGATTTACGGTAGATCATGGCACAGCATTTGACCTGGCAGGCACTGGTAAGGCCTCCTGCCACTCCATGAAAGATGCTTTTTTGCTCATGAATAGAGCCTTGAAGCTGGATCAAAGGGGAGAGCTTGTTCAAATAGCGGAGCAGATGTGAATTATTCTGTTTCATCGATTTTGTATCTATTCTCCAGTTTTGGGATCCTGGCTCTTAGTTATGGAATCTCTCTACTAAAAGCCCCCGGGACCCAGTTTCCCCTCTTTTTCGCCCTCTATGCTTCCGGCATGCTTTGCTGTGTTTTGGCATGGTGTTTCAGACCGCGGCAGCTCAGTGCCAGGAGCTTTGCCTTCATCGCGATCATCGCAATTTGCTCTCGAAGTACCCTACTGGAAATGGAGATGAGCGATGATGTGTATCGCTATGCCTGGGAAGGTTATGTTCTAAAGCAGGGACTTAATCCCTACCAAACCACACCGGAGGACCCGCGGCTTCAATCCCTGAAAGATTCGGGATTGCGCTCACCAAATCATCCCAACATGGGGGCAATCTATCCTCCCCTGGCACTTTTTTTCCACCAATTGGTGGTAGAGGTTTTTGAGAGAAGCCAGTACACCGATCTTCGATCGGAATTGGAAATGGGGAAGGGTGAAGGGGGGAAAGTTGCTGAGTTAAGAATACCTCCGTCATCCTCGGGCTTGACCCGGGAATCCATTAATACTCACGTCATCAAGGACCTTTATCTCTACTTTAAGTTTGCGTATTTGCTTTTTGACTTGCTCACCATTTTTTTGCTAATCCTGCTTTTGAAAAGACGCAGACAGGACCCGGGTCACGTACTGCTCTATGCCTACAATCCAGTAATTTTATACGCGTTTGCCGGGCAGGCTCATCTCGACTCACTGATGATCTTCACACTCGTTCTTGCGTTGTATTTCTTTGAAACCAAAAGATACTGTTGGATGTGGATTTCCCTTGGCTTATCCATTGCGTCAAAGGGGCCTGCCATTCTGGCAATCGGGGCTCTGTTGAATAGATCTACTCTTCGATACTCCTTTGTGCTTCCTCTACTTCTGCTTCTACTGTACTTTCCATTTCTAGATGCTCCTGGGAGTTTGTTTAGTTCCTTGTCATCCTTCGCCTGGAGGATGGACTACAATGGCTCCATCTTTCCCCTTCTAAAAATGCTTACTGGCTTGAGTAATCCGGCTGCCTCAGCAGTTCTTATGTTCCTGGGTGCTGGGATTTTAGTCTGGGTTTACCTATGTATAGGAGATCCTCCAAGATGTATTTTTATAGTGTTTACAGTCTTTCTTCTTTTAGCTCCCACGGTACATTTCTGGTACCTGAGCTGGATCATTCCCTTCTTGTGTTTCCATAGAAGTGGGCCGGTGATGCTTTGGTGTGGATTATCGGGCCTATGGTTTGCAGTGCTTGAAGGAATTCATTATAGAAACACCTTTGAACATTATCCGCGTATGGTGGTGCTGCAGTACCTGCCGGTATATCTCTATTTTCTGATGAATTGGTTTGGAGTAGGACGCAGGAAAGAGAGAATTACAGATACAGAAGTTGCTGCTGAAGAGATAGCAGCCCGGAATCGGGAGGGAGATGGTTTCCAGACCGATCTAAAATCTTTTCCCACCCTCAGCATAATAATCCCGGTATTGAATGAAGAAGTGAACCTTGAAATACTCTTGAAGCAGATAAAAAATCTGAAGCACCAGCCCTTAGAGATTATTGTTGTTGATGGAGGGTCTTCAGACCACAGCGTACAGGTTGCCAGGAATGCTGAGGTAACCGTATTCACAGGGCTGCGAGGAAGAGGGAGGCAGATCGTACAAGGGGTCCAGCGCAGCAAGGGTGAAGGAGTGTTGGTGCTGCATGCGGACTGTAGAATTGAAGTGGATGTTGTGCGGGGTGTGTGTGAGGCACTCAAGGAGACGGAAGTCCTTGGAGGATGTATTGGTAATCGCTATGACGAGCCTAAAGGGGGTCAATGGATCATTTATATTCTGAATGTATTTCGAGCCCGTGTACTGGGGATGTCCTTTGGGGATCAGGGTCAGTTTTTTCGCTCTGAAATGATAAAGACAAAGAGATGGAACCTGGAGATGCCTTTAATGGAAGATGTTGAGCTCTCCCTTTGTTTCTGGGAAACACCGGGGACGGTTGCTTACCTTGGGGGAGGAGTTGTGAGTTCAGTACGTCGCTGGAAAGGTTCCAATCGTTTATACAACGCAATGGAAATTATTGGTTTCGTTTTTCTCTACTGCTTCCTACGTAGAATAAAAGGACGAGTGGAGACGGAAAGCCTCTATCGGAAATACTATCGTATTTGAAGAGAGAAGAGAGAAGAGAGAAGAGAGAAGAGAGAAGGAGTCCTTCCTTTCGGGACCTCGATTATCAATCTGAGCACGTGGTTTGATAATCACTTCTGATCTCATTCCTCTGCGCGGATATTTCAAGTTTACCCAGAAATTATTAGCAGCTGCCTTCCTTTCTTCCGAAACACAAGGAGTCATGAGTCCTTTTCGTCACGTTTTCTGCGCATTCATCCTTCTTTTCGGAAGCGCTGCACTACCGGCCTCAATGTCAGAGTTAACGACTCCCCAACGCCTACTCAATTGGGTAAAGGAGCCCATGGTTCAAAAGGGACTGGGAAAGGCTCGAAATTTGATCTTAGACGGGCAGGGGCTCGAGAAGGCACTAGAGTTATTTGAACTTCCCCTGAAATCTGAGTTATACCAGGCACTCTTTCAAGAGCCACTTGACGGTGCGGTTGCCAGATTTCTAGAGTTAGTTGAAAAACAGGAGATTGAAAAAGCTTCCAGGCTCTATGATTCTGTCCTGATTCCAGCCTACCACTACCGATTTTTTCTGCATTCTGTTTTACAAGGTACTCCTCTCAAGGAAGCGGTTTCTCATTTCCGAGATTTGGATCCTTTGCTCAAAGATGCCCTCACTGATGAGTCAGATAAGAAACAAATCTGTCACTATGCCCGAGTTCGTATGGGTATACGCAGGGACTCCACGGCGTTTTTTAGACTCAAAGGTGTCCATTATGCTTTTTCCAGGTCCTACGAAATGGTTAGCTCTGGCCTGCCTTTACAACGTGCATTGGAGCCTTTGAGGCATCCAGAAGGATCCTTTCGCCGAGCTGTCTTATCCACAGAAATCAATCGAGTTCGCGTAAAGAGATACCTGGGTTACTGCAAAGAAGGAGATTCTGAGGCAGAGCGGGGAGAGTGGACAACCCTGGTGCTTTTATGGGCTTCTGAGGAAGTAAAGGCCGGGGAGGAGCTGGCAAAGATATTTGCCCAGGTTGGATCCTTTTCTCCTGATCATGGAGTAGGATTCCTGCTGGGTCATTCAAATCAACCCCAGAGGGTTTCTGCACTGTATAGAGCCCTGGCTCTTAACAAGTTCAGAGTTGCTCCCCAATTTTTTAATATGGAGTTAGTCCTGAACTGGGCTCGTAAAGGTGCATCTCTGTTGAGATCCGGGATTCCAGCTAAAAAGGTGGCAAACGAAGTATTTGGATTGGATTCAAGATTCCCTATCTACAGGGTGCTGACTCAAGATGCCTATCATGAGGAACTGATAAAATTTTATGAGGATATCGCAGATGGGCGAGGGTTCTACGAGAGTTTTGAAGAACTTGCAGCGCTGTGTGAGTATAGGGTTCCTGAATTGCTGAAGGAAGATAAACCCAGGACACCTCAAGAGCTAGCCGAATTTAGATCAAAATATCGCAAAGAGTCGGTTCTCAAGATGCTTCCGAGAAAAAAAGGTCCTGAGATCCCTCAAACGACTCAAACTTATTTACCCAGTGATCCCTCCAAAGACAAACTCAATCTGGTGGGGGCTGAAGGAGTGGTTTTTTCAAATCCAGGCAGGTTCCTTGAGTTGAAGATTCCCGGTGTAGAGAGGAAACTAAGGAAACGGAAGATTCTTGCAAAAGTGAAGACCAAAAGTAAGTCCAAACCTAAAGGCAGGGATTCCGTAACACTAGGTCCGGTAGGTCCCTTTCCGCTCGACCATCCCCTGATCCAAAAACAAAAGCCGCGTAGAAAAGAGAAGAATTTCCTGAGCTTGTTGAAAAGGGCTCTACGTAAATTCAGGTAATCGTAGCCAGGAGCCTTTCGGAGTAAAAGGCAATTCTCCGACAGGCTCCTGGACTCTTATGCGGAAGTCCAGCGCTGGCAGTCTAGCTCGTAGTGCAAAAGCTCTTCCGGGTCGAAGAAATTACCGATTTCAACGCTAGCGCTTTCGGGACCATCTGATCCATGAACCAAGTTTTTTCCCGTGTAGAGAGCGAAATCTCCTCGGATAGTTCCCGGGGCGGCTTCTTCAGCCTTGGTGGCTCCCATGAGAGTACGCGCCAGTAGGATGGCGTTATCACCCTGCCAAACCATGGCAACGATTGGAGAAGAGGTAATGAAATCCACCAGTTCACCGAAAAAAGGTCTTTGACGGTGCTCGCCATAGTGCTTTTCAGCCAGTTCGCGACTCACCTGCATTAGTTTCAACCCAGCTAGTAAGAGTCCCTTTGATTCAAAACGCGTAATAATTTCACCAACCAACTTGCGTTGAACCCCATCTGGTTTGACCATAACAAACGTGCGTTCCCTGCTCATCTTCCTGCTCCTTGTGCGCTGGTGCCCTAGAACCCGGTATTTACAAAGACATTTGACCGTAGAATTGGGCAGTTTTATACCGCGAAGTAAGTGGTTTACCCACTTGTAGGTTCATACTCAAGAAGGCTCATCTGGGATGAGCTCAGGAATCGTAAGATTCCGTTTTGTCCGGGTACCCGGACAAAATACTTCATTTTGAGTATATACTCTCAGAACACTTCGAAAGTCAATGAATGCTCAGCAATCCGACCAGGAATACACTAGACTGGGTACCTTGCGCAGATCATGGGGAAGGGAATCACTGAAAAGGAGTTTTATGATCACCGTATCTCTTAAGGAAATCGTCCAGCATCTTGACTCTCACCTTGAGCCGGAGCCAATCGATGATGTGGCAGTAAATGGATTACAGGTTCCCGGTAGCGACAGTGTCCATCGTATTGCGGTTTCTCCTGACGCAACCTTTGAGGTATTTGAGGAAGTCGTGCGCCGCGACTGTAATTTCCTATTCGTACACCACGGAATTTTTTGGACTTATAATCGAGAAGATCGCATAACAGAGCTAAAAAAGAAAAGACTCAAGCTCCTTTTCGATTACGGAATATCTCTTTATGCCTCCCATTGCCCCTTAGACATTCATCCGCAGCATGGAAATAACCAAACTCTCTTTAACCTCTTAGAATTACAGGATCAAAAACCCATGGGCCAATACAACGGAAGGAACCTGGGTCTTATGGGTACAGCCCCTGATGGAGAAATCGACCTGGGACTTCTTGTACAAAAACTGGAAGCAGGACTTCAGGATCAAGTAAGGGTTTATGGATTCCATCCGGACCCGGTGCGAAAGATTGCGATTATCACGGGTCAAGGACAGTTTGGGCTAAAGGAAGCCCATAGTGCAGGATTTGATACCTTTATTACCGGTGAGATGAACCACTACATGTATCACGACGCCAAGGAGAATGGGACCAATGTGATTCTGGCCGGTCACTACCGTTCTGAAACCCTGGGTCCCAAGGCCATCGGACAACATCTTCATGAAACCTTCGGTTTACCCTACGAGTTCCTAGATTTTCCCACCGGCTTGTGAGCCGATGACGAAGGTTTAGGCCCCCGCTTGAGCGCCCAGGAGCAGCGCCAGAGCATGGTTCCCTCGTTGAAGGTAGAACAACTACCTCCGCCTCACGAACCATACCCTGCCGCTACTCCTGAACACTCAATCGAGCACCACACCTTCGCCATCGACTCAAGAATTTAATCTATAAATCTATGCAAAGATTTGAAAGTTTGAGGGAGTCCCTCTAGGTGTTAGTTTCGTTAATGAAGAGGTTTCCATTTGTTATAAAAACCGTTGAGCCGAGGTGGGGATATTTTGGGATTCCTGGGTGAGCGAAAAGTCCTCTGCTCGTGCAGACGACGAAGTACGTGGCATCGTCACGTTCGAGGAGGATAAGTGAAGCAGGGGGCTTTGCAGCCGTCCAGGAACCCCAAAATATCCCCACCTCGGCTCAACTAGACCTCGTTGGATAGGGGGAGCTTGTCGCCTTCGCTGAACTCTTTGGTGGTTTTTGGAAAGAACCTGGTTACTTTGAGCTGGGGGAGGCGGTTTTGCCCTACAACTTCCGACGAGACCAGTTTTTGATCTTCGAAGGTATGAAAGAGTGTGACCCCGTTGGGTATTCCGTAATGGTGATAGCGGGGAAAGTTGATGGCCGCGGACCTGAGGTGGTCTGCGGTGGCATGGATAGCCTCTCCATAGTGAGGAAGCATGGCGATATGGGGTAAAAAACCCATTGAGCTCATTTTGGAGACATGGAAAACATCCATGCTCAGGGGATGATCCATGGGATCGACTTCATCCTCGGAATCCAGCAGCTCCGCCAATTCTGAACTCCCAAGGGTGGGTTCATGGATCATTTGTTGTTTGAATTCATCCACCTCTTTTTGGTCCAGGTGTTGGGAAATTGCTTTCCAATGCATGAGTACTTCTCGAAAAAATACAACGTGAATGTATTGAGCGCAGACAGCTATGGACCCTGCTGAATATCCAAGAATGGATTTGCCACGCTTAAAAAATTCGCGAAAAGTAGTATCCAGGCGATTCTTGAAAATGAACTCCAGGTAGGGTTCACAGACTCCCGACCCAAGAACAAATATGTCACAATCAAGGATTTGCTTCTTCAGGGCTTCCAGGTCTTTTGCCTCGTGAAACTCCATGAGTTGAATCTTCTCTGACGTGAGAGGTTGGACGAGATCCTGGAACAGTGTCCAGTCATTAGCGGCGCCATGAAAAAGATGATGGAAAGGAGCAAACCCTATTTTGGGATTTTTGATTCCGATTCTTTTAAAGACCTCTCGCTCGGTTTTCTCGGTCCCGAGTTCGCCGGGTTTCCCTGAGCCAAATTGAACGATGTAATTCGTCATAGGTTTCTTGACGTTTTTTCCTGGTGACATGGTTACTCCCGGGTCTGAAAGGCGGCGCATTATAACAGATGGATTTCGGAAACGCTTTTTAAGGAATCCCGGGGCATTCATTTAGCGTTATTGTTGATCACCGAATATCTGTGAATGGGTTCATGTCCTACAATCAGCGACGATTTCTTAGCTCTAGTTCCAAACCCTGCTAACGGTATATAATTCCCAATGTATCGGGAAAGGAGAGCATTATGAAGACAAAAGCGGCGGTTGCGTGGGAAGCTGGAAAACCCCTTGAGCTGGAAGAGATTGACATCGGGGGTCCTGAACTAGGTGAGGTACTAATTCGCGTGGTTGCAACAGGAGTTTGTCACACCGATGCGTTCACTCTTTCCGGTGCTGATCCCGAAGGAATATTCCCTTCAGTTCTGGGTCACGAGGGTGGTGCGATTGTCGAGGAAGTAGGGCGGGGTGTAACCACTCTGAAACCAGGTGATCACGTGATTCCCCTCTATGTCCCAGAATGTATGGCATGTAATTTCTGCCTGTCTGGTAAGACTAATCTTTGCCAGGCTATTCGAGTAACCCAGGGAAAAGGTCTCATGCCTGATGGAACATCCCGGTTTTCTAAGAATGGGAAAATGATCCATCACTATATGGGGACCTCCACTTTTTCCGAGTACACCGTACTACCGGAGATTTCACTGGTGAAGATCAGGAAGGAAGCCCCTTTGGAAAAGGCCTGTTTACTGGGCTGCGGGATTACGACCGGCGTGGGAGCAGTGCTCAATACAGCCAAAGTGGAAGCCGGCTCCACCGTCGCGGTATTTGGATTGGGCGGAGTTGGACTTAGCGCAATTCAAGGGGCGGTACTGGCAAAGGCCGAGCGGATTATCGCGGTGGATATCAACGAATCCAAGTTTGAGTTTGCCACACAGTTAGGTGCCACTGACTGTCTCAATCCCAAGAATTATGATAAGCCCATTCAGGAAGTGATTGTGGAGCTGACATCTGGTGGAGTGGATTATTCCTTTGAATGTGTTGGCAATGTCTCCCTGATGCGCTCAGCTTTGGAGTGTTGTCACAAGGGTTGGGGGGAATCGATAATCATTGGAGTTGCGGGAGCGGGTGAGGAAATATCTACTCGGCCATTTCAGCTTGTCACCGGCAGGGTTTGGAGGGGCTCAGCCTTTGGGGGAGTCAAGGGTCGATCCCAGCTTCCCGGCTACGTAGACCTCTATTTAAATAGAGAGCTCAAGGTAGATGAATTTGTGACCCATGATCTTTCCTTTGCTGAGATCAATCACGCGTTTGATCTGATGCATGAAGGCAAAAGTATTCGTTCAGTGGTTCATTTTGGCAAGTAAGCCGTTTCGGACTGGAGTCAATATGAATTCTACAAAACTGGAAAAACAATCTTCCAATAAATGCTTTGGAGGTCAGCAAGACGTCTATCTTCACAGGTCCCTTGTATGTGGGGTCCCGATGAAGTTTTCGGTATTTCTTCCCTGGGATGCAGCATCGCGTAACCTTCCCGTTTTGTTCTGGCTGTCCGGATTGACCTGCACCCATGAAAACTTCGTCATCAAATCAGGATTCCAGCGCCTCGCTGCTGAGAGCGAAATAATCGTAGTATGTCCCGATACTTCCCCAAGGGGAGCGGAAGTCCCCGGAGAAGAAGATTCATGGGATTTTGGAACAGGGGCTGGATTTTATGTCGATGCCCTGCAATCTCCCTTTGATCAAAACTATAAGATGTATTCCTACATAGTTGATGAACTATTCAACACCGTACATGAAAATTTCTCGACTGACCGCGGTAAAGTAGGGATTTTTGGGCACTCCATGGGTGGGCACGGAGCTCTTGTACTTGGTTTAAGAAACCCGCAGAAGTTTCACTCCATTTCAGCCTTTTCCCCTATTTGCGCCCCTACGAGCTGCCCCTGGGGGATCAAGGCATTTGAGGGTTACCTGGGCTCTGACAAGAGTCTATGGCTGGATTATGACTCGACCCAGATAATTCAAAATGGAATTCATCCAACACCCCTTCTTATTGACCAGGGACTTGAGGATGAGTTTTTAGAAGAGCAGCTTGGATTGAATCAACTCGAGGAAGTATGTAGAGTGAGGGATATGCCTCTCACCCTTAGACGACATCCTGGCTATGATCATAGTTATTACTTCATCGCTACCTTTCTTCAGGACCACTTTGCCTGGCACGAGAAGCAGTGGAAAGAAAGCGAGGCTTAGGAGAAGTGGAGCTTGGGTCTTAGGGAAAAAGTCTGGATGATTACGAGCACGTCCCGGGACATACGGTGAGATGGGGCCGGTTGACTGACTCAGATTTTCTCAGTAAGTTTGTCTTATCACGGGAATTGACACACTCATGAAAACGCCGCACTCTTACCCGACCACCCGACCACCCGACCACCCGACCATGTCATCCCGGGCTTGATCCGGGATCCAGGAATTTTTTTCACCGGGGCAAATTGATGCCCACCCCGGCCCGGCCCGAAATCCATGCGCCGTATCCATATTTTCTACGAATCGTATTCTTTTTCCTGCTTTCACTCTGGTTTGTGCCCATGCGCTCAGAGGCGAACACCCTTTCCCTCTATTCCGATCTAATCGCTCTCGACTTTAGACCCATCCAGGGCCTTTCCTTGTATTCCGATCTGATCTCACTGGACTATAGGGCACCCGAACCCATTGCTGGCTTGTCTCTATATTCCGATCTCATAGCGCTCGATTACACCGGTCCTGTCTCAGCAGCGGGTCTTGAGCTTTTCTCGAACTCCCTCACTTTGGACTACAAGCCCCCTGATTTCCACGATCTCCAAATAGCAGTGCAAATTCCTTCTGAAGGCACGGGTCAGTTTAGGGTTGGGTGGTCAATAATTTCGGAGCAGAGCTGGGGTTCGGATGGCCGTTTGGAAAGTAGACTGTTCCTTTCAAAATCATACGATGAAGTTCTAAACTCCTCGGGGTCAGGGCTCATTATTCCCACGTATGGTCATTCCATAACCCATCCCCCGGATCGAACCTGGCTGACGGATATCATTCCGCATGGCAGATGGTTTGGGCAACTCCGGCTTGAGGACAATTTTTCCAACCTTTTCACTTCAGACATTTTCGAATATACCTTCCCCGCTCCTGAAATCATCGGAGGTGGCGACCCGGATGATGGTGGATACATTCCGCCTCAGCCGGAGAACACTTATTCCATTCGAGGTCGCATCATGGGCTCACAGGATCTTGGTGATGTGCGTGTGAGACTCACAGGAGACGATAGCAAGAGCACTAGTCTGGCGAGCGACGGCAGGTTTTCGTTTCTCAGGCTCGATGAAGGGAATTACAACCTTACCCCGCTCTCCTCGATCTATGATTTTTCTCCCTCAAGCCTCAACGTCAGTCTGACTCAAGACAGAGCGAACCAGGACTTCAGCGCCTCGAAAAAACCCCCGGATACGACCAACTCCTTTACCATAGCGGGAGTTGAGGTACGCGGATCAGGCATTACTGTAGATGGCGATTCAAGACAAGGCTCCGGTGATTTCACCATTGGAGGGGTTTTGAAGTTTGACGGTTCCCTTCAGGCAAATCTCTCCAACCAGACCATTACGCTCTCGGGTACTTTGAAACTTACTGTCTCGCGTAAGGAGATTTTCAGCTTCTCGGTGCAAAACCGGACCTTGGATTTTTCCACCCTCAAACTTAGCTTCGATCAAAATGGGGGTGATGCCAGACGCATCAAATTCCACGGGCTCACCTTCGAGGTCTCCGAGATTGGCTTCAGCCTGGCAAACGGCGGTTTCGAGTCCTTTCTCTTTCGCGGGGCTATGGTTTTCTCCAAAAATCTTCTCAAAATCTCGTCAGGTAGCAACGAAGTGCGATTCGATTTTCAAAGCCAGAATCGTTACATCCTCTACCGTCCCGGGGGTTCTCCAAAATGGGAGGTTGTAGGTGCGGTCTCCTTCGATTCCACCCATGGGCTGGGGGTGAAAGGTGTAGCAGCCCTGAACTCCGGCTCCTTCGAGTTTGACACTGTGCGTGACAAATATAAAATATCGGCGAGTCTCTCCGTAGGCTCCTTCTTTGGTGGAATTGACGGTTCCATTGGTTTTCGGAGGGGCAAACTCGACTCCTTCGGACTAGGGTTCTCGGGCCTGAATAAACCACTGGGTAACACAGGGCTCTTTTTCCAGAGCATCTACGGTGAGGTGGAGAATATCTGCTATTTCACCCACTCCTGTCGAGATCCGGCCATCCTGGCGCTGCGAAATGTAGCGATAAGCGGCGGGCCGGAATTCGAGATTCCCTTTACAAACAAAAAGGCCTATTTGATTAAGCTCACCATGAGCGGAGAGTATTCCTTTGCCGGGGTGCTATCCGGTGAGGCTGACGTGACCCTGCTGACCGACGATCTACAAATGGCTAGCGCAGCTTTTGAATTAAAGAAAGGCTTTCTCTATCTGGAAGGTACTCTCACCCTGGCGGATTTTCTCAGTGCTCGGGGTGCCCTGCGCTACGACAAGAAGGCTAAAGATTCGGCACGAAGGCTTGAAGCGGGTTTCGACGGGAGTCTCACCATCCAGAAGAAGTGGAAGATTATCGGCCCGATTGCCGGTGGTTCCGAGCTAAACACCCGTATTTACCTCAATAGGAAATATCTGGCCGCGGGAGTGAAGTACGAAGTCTGCCCCTGGGGTTACTGCAAGACCCTCTTCTCAGGCTCCGTCTCTCATCAGCACGGAGATGCCTATGGTCCTACTCATTGGGATGCTGACTGGGGCATGGATAAAGTTAGAGAAGTCAGTGCCAACCCGGCCCTGTATCGTCTGATTTCCCAGAGCATTGGCGGGAGTTACATGGGAATTCTGGCGGCATCCCAGATCGCCAGAAACTTCTTTGTGGACGATTCAGGAGAACAGGTGGTGGTACGCCTTCTTTATACGGGTTCATTGCCCGCACAAATCAGCCTGAGTGCCCCCGACGGGGCACAAATCACAGCAGATAACGAGGAGTACAAAGTGCTTTTCTTTCCAGGAGAAGACAGCTCGGAATATCTCATCTACCTGCTCGAACCTCTGGGCGGAAACTGGTCGCTGAACTTTGATGACTCGTCGCTTCTTGATTACACCATAGAGATCTATGGACCCAACCAGGCACCACAGATTTCCATTCAATCCCCTACAGAGCCTGTGATTCTTCAGGGAGGAGTGGATTCCCTGCCGGTATCCGTATCGGTGAGTGACACGGACTCGCTTACGGTGAGTTTTTATCTCGACGAGGATATGGAGGGAGAGGACGGGTTATTTGTACAATCTTTCGCCAATGCAGGTACGGACCTCAGCGAGAACCTGACCCTCCCGGGTGCTCTGGCTCCGGGCGATTACTTCCTCTATGCCCGTGCTGAGGACGGTAAGAACTTTCCGGTAGTAGATTATTCCCCGGCAAGAATCACCTGGGTGAGCACTTCCACGCTTGAATCGGTACAAGACGTGGTTCTTAGCACAGAGCCCGAGGGTCTGCGGGTGAGTTTCTCAGCTCTGCAATCCACCACCATCGAGGCATATGAGATTTTCTATCATGACGGCACTGAAGAAGAGTCGGAGAGCATCCAAGGTGAAGACACCACATTGCTCCTTGGCGATCTTTTGGCAGGCCGTACCTACACCATAGAGGTTGTAGCCATCGCACAAGATGGTTCGCGCTCCCTCAAAAGCGAGCCCGTGGCTTTGCTCTACGCCCCGCCAGGAGTCAATCAGACCCCTATTATCGAGACGCCAAACCCGGCCTCTCCACAGGTGGGGGAGATTTTCTCCCTGACTCTTAAAGCCACCGACCCTGAAGGAGGAGGGCTGATTCATCGCCTGCTTTCCTATCCGCAAGGAATGGTCATCAATGAGCAAAGTGGTGTGATCACATGGACCCCTGGAGAAGAGCAGGTGGGTGTGCATCTCGTCTCTGTAGAGGTGCTTGATTCTGAGGGAGCGGGTTCAAACCTGGAGTTTGAAATCCTGGTGTACTCGGCTTTTGTGATCAACCGTCCTCCCGCCATAGGACAGGCTCAAATCACCACCACCATGATCTTGGGCCAAAGCCTTTCTGTGAGCCTTCCGGTCACCGACCCGGAAGGAGAGGTTCTCAGCGTTACCCTAAACTCCGCTCCGGAAGGTATGCAGGTCCAGGGCGAAACTCTAAGTTTCACCCCTGTTGAGGCCAAACACTACGATGTGGAAGCGGTCATCTCCGATGGAGAGCTACAAAGCTCCCTGCTTCTCTCCATCGAGGTGATCCCCGAGTCTCCTTCTTGTACGCTTTCTCTTCCCGAGGGTAACGCGAGGCTCCTGGAGCCGTTGAGTTTCGTTCTATCTGGACAAGGGGGCTCCCCACCCTATAACTACCGTTTCGATTTCAGCGGAGAGGGGACTTTTGCCTCCCCGTTTACAACCGCTTCAACAACGACCCATACCTTCGAGACCGAAACGAACCCGGGGCTTCTGCAGGTGCAGGCCGAGGTTCGCGATATTCAGGGACTGCTGGGTCGTTGTGCTGGCTCTTTGCTTCTTGCGGACGCCGAGGGAAACTACGCCCCCGTGATTTTCGCCACACTCAGCCCCACGGTTGTTCAGCCTTCCAAACCCGCCATAGTCTCGCTCTCAGGCACCTATGACGACCAGGATTTGATCGAAGATCTGCTCGTCTCCTGGGAATATTCGGGTAACACCAGCGAAGGCTTTTCCTTCGGGGATCTCTCGCGCACCCTTAGTTTCGCGGAGAGCGGGGTGTACTCCATTGAAATTGAAGTCAAGGACAGCGAAGGCAAGGTGAGTCAGGAGGAGCTGAGCCTTCGTGTGGAAACCCTCTCTTTGAGTTCAAACCCGCCGCGAACTGCTGATTTGGGGCAGAGTTTCGTACATCAGTTCAGTCCAGTCGGTGGAAATGGTCCCTATCATTTCGAGCTGCTCTCCGGTCTTATTCCCGAGGGTTTGAATTTATCTGGAAACCTTGGCTCCATTTCGGGTACTCCTGATCAGAGCGGGGTCTTTGGATTCTCGGTACAAATCTCTGACTCGACTTCACCTGCTCTAACGGAGACCTTCGCTCTCAGCCTGGAGGTGCGCGGGATCGAGGAAATACCTACGCTCTATTTTTCGCGGGCACTGAACGCGGGATGGAATTTGATTTCTATTCCGGTAGGCATTGATTCCCTATCTATGGGAGATCTCCTGGGTCAGAATCTTGGCAAGGTTCGTGTGGGCTGGAAGCTCAAGGATGGGCTCTGGAGCGTCTATTTGCCACCGCAAGCGCCTGAGTACGAGCGGCAGGGTTTGAATGCCCCCCGTTTCACGGCCACGGAGGGAGGCGAGGGGATTTTTCTGCTGGCGAGTGAGGGTTTCACCATGTTTTTTAGCGGGCCGCCTCTTGGATTGGATGTTCTGGAGTCAGGGAACGGATTTTCGCTCATCGGGGTGGGAGAGAGCGTGGGTGCGGCGGTTTTCATGTTGGAGCACTCGCGCGCGACCATGTGGTCGTACCGGGATGGGGTCTGGGCTGTGAGCCAAAGCGAGTTGACACTGGAAGAGCTGCAAACGCTTTACGGAGAAAACGTACAAAGACTGGAAATGCTGGAGCCCACAGAAGGGTATTTCATCAAGTAAAAGGAAGGAAACCATGAGCAATCAACCCAACCGTAGGGGTCAGGCATGCCTGACCCGCAGATTACCCCAGCAACCCGTAGGGACGAGGCATGCCTCGCCCGCGCAATTCTCGTCATCCTCTGACTTGAGCAGGGGAGCCACAATTGATCTCGGGATGGATCTCCGGGTCAAGCCCGAAGATGACGGAATAAATCGTCATTGTGGACCCCGATCCGCAATCCATCTTCATGCTTTTCCAACCCATCGTGGCGAAACTCCTGGCTCCCGGATCAAGTCCGGGATGACAAATCTCCTGCTAGGTTTTCTTCTCCTCCTCTTCACAACTTCCCCAATCCACGCCGACGTAGAGGCTGACCCATCTTTCAACAGCGGCAAACTCTTAGCCGAACAACTCCAAAACGATGGGCGCGTGAAGATCGAGTACCGTATCCGCGAATCCTCGGGGGCGAGCCTGAACGTCAAACTCTACTACTCTGAGGATGAGACCAGCTATACGCAAGCGCAGGAGACGAATCTTAGCGGAGATTACGGCAATATAGGCGCCGTAAGCAGCTACCAGACCAAAACCCTGTATTTCGATGGGGTCAAGGTTTTTCCTAACCGCGCTCTGAGTGCCAAATTCCGCCTTGATATCAACCCGGTGGGGCAGGGAGCTACGGGAGAGACCTATACCGACCCGAACTACAGTATCGAGATGATTAGAATTAGCGCGGGGACTTTCACCATGGGTTCACCATCAAACGAAACTGATCGTGGCTCGGATGAAGGCCCCCAGCACCAGGTCACGATTGGCAGTGATTTCTATATTGGTAAATACGAAGTAACCCAGGGGCAGTATGGGGCTGTGATGGGGCTGAATCCTAGCAACTTCTCTTCTTGCGGCACCAACTGCCCGGTAGAATATGTGGAATGGAGTACGATCACTCAGGTGGGCGGGTTTCTTGATCTTTTGAACGCGGCCGCCAGTTGTGACACCTCGAATTTTCCCACGGACGATACGCGTTATCGGCCCGACAATGTGCCCTCCGGCTGTTACCGACTACCCACCGAAGCGGAATGGGAATACGCCGCGCGGGCAGGAACGAGTACGAACTTTAGTTACGGTGCTGATTCCTCGTACTCTCAGTTGGGCAGCTACGGCTGGTACACTTCAAATTCAAGCTCCAAAACTCACCCGGTGGGAGAAAAACTACCCAACCCTTGGGGCCTCTACGATATGCACGGAAATGTATGGGAGTGGAACTATGACTGGTATGATTCGAGCTATTACAACAATGGTGCTCAGACAGACCCAGTAGGTGCTACATCGGGCTCGTTCCGGGTTGTTCGGGGCGGCAGTTGGTACGACTACGCGAGGGGCCTGCGTTCTGCGTTTCGCTACGGGTTCTCGCCCGACTACCGCCTCAACGTCCTGGGCTTTCGCCTTCTGAGGGAACCTTGATGGTATCACTTTTCTCTTTTACCTTTTTACCCTTTGTTCGCGCCGAAGGTGCTCCCTTCCTGCCGGAGCGGAGAGGAATGGTTCTGGCTGCCGCCATAAGCGAAGCGGCGGTACCAGGAACCATGGAACGCAGCGGCGGCCACCGTGCTATAGATTCGTCATTGTGGGTTTGAATATGCAATATGAATTTTACAGATGCAAGGTCATCCCGTTGCTTGACCACGGGATCCAGGAAACTGAGGATCATGCGTTGTTTGAACTACAATACTGGATACCGCGATCAAGTCGCGGTATGACCTGTAAACCAGGTAAGCAGATCCTTATCTTAATGACCTGGGGATCAAGTCCGGGATGACGAGCTGATGAAAGTCAAGACAATAACAATTCCCTTTAATCAAGAGTGCGAACAGTTCGCAGACGAAGAATTGGAGGCTTTCCTTTCAGGTAAGCACGTGCTCGCGATGCAGGAACATTTCTTCCAATCCGGGGGCCGCCCCTGCATCACCTTTATCATCCGTTATCTCGATGAGAAACCAGCAGGCCATCTAACCGTAGGGTCGAGGCATGCCTCGACCGAAAAATTTGGCACGAAAGATCGCAAAAACGACTGGAAGGAAATCTTGCAAGAGGATGCCGCAGAAACCTTTCGTCTGCTCCGTGAGTGGCGCAATGAAATCGCCAAAAATGATGGGATTCCCCCTTATGTAATTTGCAATAACCGTCTTCTGGCGCAAATTGCCAACGCCAAACCGGACACTCTGGAGGGGTTGGGGAAACTGCCTGGATTCGGAGAAGGAAAACTGAAGCGTTACGGCCAGGAAATTCTGGAACTGCTCAGAAAATTGGAACCGAGCCCTATGAAGGAGGAAGCCTGTGAACAACTCCAGGTATGAGGAATTACCCATTTTTATGAAATGGATGGATTTTCTCGGCTGGTTTTTCCAGGTGACCGAGAAATTTCCAAAGCGGGCACGCCATACCTTTGTAAACCGAATGCAAAGTATAGCCCTCGATATCGTAGAAGATCTGGTGGAGGCCCGTTACTCCAGATCCAAAGGCGCGATTCTAAAACGAGCTAACCTGCGCCTGGAAAAACTAAGAGTCCTATTGCGCCTCTCTTTTAGTTCCACCTATCTCTCGCCCAAGGCTTTTGAGCAGGCAGCAAAGGACATAAACGAGGTAGGAGCGATGCTAGGAGGATGGAGGAAATCATCAAATCCTGTACCGTAAGAAAAGTCTACTCATCATTCCGGACCCCGATCCGGAATCCACTTCCCTGCTTGTATAGCCCAACGAGGCATGATTCCTGGCTCCCGGATCAAGTCCGGGATGACATGGGAGAGGGAATGACAGATAGGTTTCACCCAACCCTTGAATCGGTAGCAACCTTTCAAAACCTCTACGCAGCTTATGAAAAAGCTGCCAAGGGCAAAAGGCATCGGTTTTCAGTTGCTGAATTCTTCTTCAATTTGGAGGGAGAACTCTTGCTGCTTCGATCAGAATTACTCACAGACACCTATACTCCGGGAGAATTCGATGTGTTCGAAGTCTTTGAGCCCAAGCATCGCAAAATCGCAGCGGCACCGTTCCGAGATCGGGTGGTACATCATGCCGTGTTCAATGACCTGGAGTCTGGCCTGGAAAAGATAGCCAGTGATAGGAGTTTTGCCTGCCGTAAGGGTATGGGGACCCATGCTGCAATAAAGGAAGCTCAGCGTGTATCGCGGCTATACCCTTATGTTTTACAGGTGGATATCAAGAAGTTTTTTGAGTCGGTTGATCATGAAGTTTTGGAGGGTTGCCTTGCGGAACTTGTCAATGAAAAGAGACTTTTAAGCCTGCTTCATACTCTGGTCGCCCATACTCCCTCTGGCTTCAAGGAAGGTAAGGGTCTACCCATCGGGAATCTCACCAGCCAGCATTTTGCCAATCTCTATCTGAGCAAAGTTGATCGATTTATCGAAAATAATAGCGATGCGAGTGCCTACATACGCTATATGGACGATCTGCTTGTTTTTGCCAGGGATAAGTGGAAGCTCTGGCAACTTCTCCACAATCTGAGAGTCTTTCTGGGTGATTGCTTGAAGCTACGGCTCAAAGAGGAAGTCACCCGTGTCTATCCGGTTAGTGAGGGCATGCCCTTTCTCGGTGCCAGAATTTTTCCAGGGCTCATACGCCTGCAGGCAAAGAGTCGCACCCGTTTCATCCGTCATCTAAGAGCCAGAGAGCACCAGTTTTCAAAGGGACAGATAGATAACGAATGCCTTGAACGTAGCGTAACCGGCCTACTCGGTCATACGTTGCCAGTCAATACACTTCAACTAAGAAAGGAGCTAATTTCATCGTCATCCCAAACTTGATCCGGGATCCGGGCGTATCGGACACGTAGAGAACCTGAACCAAAGAACTGGATCCCGGGTCGGGGCCCGGAATGACGGGTAGGAGGAAAAACCATTTTGGGTGGGGCCAAGAGGCTCGAACCGGGTTATACGGGGCGGCAGTTGGAACAACAACGCGAGGAACCTGCGTTCTGCGAATCGCAACAGGAACTCGCCCGACAACCGCAACAACAACCTGGGCTTTCGCCTTCTGAGGATTGATCAACGCCAGGGGGGTATGGTTCAAGGACCATACCCGAGTGCATCAGGTTCATCCATGGCCCTCATCCAGCGCCGGTCTGACCGGACGAAGAAAACCCGCCGGTACGACAAGGTTCAGCCTGTCGTACCGGCACTTTACTAACCCGTTTTCCTCACCCAGAAACCATGCATTAGATCGGCACGACCGAGGCATACCTCGACCCTCATATGGAAATTCCAAATGTTGATGCAATCCGTTTTGCCCGGAAATTTGGGCAAAACACTCCATTTTGAGTATATAATCCGCGCCTACTGAATTGATAAAGAGTAGGACGAGTTTAAAAGGCGGGGTTTTGGTATGGAGCTCAAGTTCGAAAATTTTCTAGAGATCGTGGAAGAAGCGGGTCAGTGTATTTTGGAAATGAGCCGCAGAGATGATTATACCGTGGGTGATAAGGGTAAAGCCGGTCCCGTGACCGAGGCAGATTTAGCGGCAAATCAAATTTTGATGAAGCTTAGGAATGAATTGGAGGGGTCCTGGTATATCTCCGAAGAATCCGATCTTGATCCCGCCAAGTTGGACTCTCAGTATGTTTGGATCGTTGACCCCATGGACGGTACCCGGGAATTCGTGGAAGGTGTGCCTGAATATGCCGTTAGCGTGGCCCTGGTACGTTCACAAAGAATCCTTTTTTCCGCGGTTTACAATCCACATGAAGCCCTTGACTACCAGATCGAAGGGAAGCTGGGTTTTAAGGCAGTAAGCGATAATTGTCGGAATAATCTAAAAGGGATTTGTGTTTCCCGCTCCGAATGGAAAAGAAATCTTTTTGAAGACTTTGAAGATTTTGAGTTTCACCCTGTTGGGAGTATTGCTTATAAACTTGCGCTTGTAGCCCGTGGGAGTTTTGAAGGCGTGATCTCATTAAGGCCCAAGAATGAATGGGATATCGCTGGAGGAGTTGGTTTAATCCAGGCAGCCCACAAAACAGCTTGCGATGTCCTGGGACGAAAATTCCAATGGAATCGGATGTGCAAGTTGGAGGGAGTTCTGGCTGGAGACGACTCTTTCGTAAGAAATACCCTGGCCTCTTACGATTTGCACAAAGCTTTTCGCTAGCTGGATCCTTAATTTTCTTCAGATTTTTTAATGCTGAAAGAGCTTCCACACCCACATGTTTCGAGGGCTTGGGGGTTGGAAAAGCGAAAACCTGAGTTGAGTATACTGTCATTATAATCAAGCACCAGCCCCTTGATGAATTGCTCGTGCTCAACTTCTACGACTAATTTGAAATTTCCCATTTCCTTAGTCAGGACATCCCCGTCCACAGCTTTGACCAAATCAATGGTATAACTCATACCCGAACATCCTCCATTACGGACCCCTATTTTAAGCAATGCGTCAGGATCGCTATTTTTTGCAAAAATCTGGTCAAATTGCTTGATGGCTTTATCGGTAAGTGTAATTTCCATACAAAACTCCATAGTTACCCTCCCAAATTGGAAAGGCTTCTTCCTGGGCTCGTCTTAATCATTATACACTCAAAATGCAGTGTTAGGAGCCCATTCGTAAAAGGTTTTTCAATACTATGGATAACCTGGAAATAGGTTACGTTCCTAATCTGTACCGAATTGGTACCAATTCGACACAAATCCTCCGGCACCCGATAATGTAAATAGGACTAAACAGGTACTATTTATGTTTCGCTTCTCGAAAAAGATGGATTATTCCTTGTTGCTGCTAACAGATTTGTCTGAGCGCAATGGTTCTTTAGTACCGGCGTCCATGTTGGCACGTAAGTACAATCTATCCTTTGATCTGGTTTCTAACCTCTTAAAGAACCTGACCAAGAACGGTTTTATTTCTTCGGTAAGAGGGAAACAAGGGGGCTACAAGATTTCGTCGAGCCCCGGTGAAATTTCACTTCAAGAATTAGTACGAGCAATCGATGGCCCCGTGACGCTGACTGACTGTGGTCATTCCGGGGATGAAAGTTGTTGTCGAATTTCCTCCATTTGTGGGTCTAAGACAAAAATTCAAGAGATTACCCACCAGGTGAATCAGATTCTTGGGGGCGTAAATTTACAGCAAATAATCGACGCAAATTCACAGACTTCTTTATTCAAATCCGGTCTGGAGAGGGAAAGATAATGGTCAAAACTCCCATTTATATGGATTATCACGCGACCACGCCAATTGATCAGAGAGTGACGGACGTCATGCTGCCGTACTTTTCAAATTGTTTTGGAAACGCTGCTTCAAGGAACCATACCTTTGGATGGGAGGCGGAAGAGGCAGTCGAAAATTCTCGCAAATCCATAGCACAGGCCATGGGCGCTCGAACATCCGAGATTATCTTTACCTCCGGAGCGACCGAATCCAACAACCTGGTTCTTCTGGGTGCCTGTTCCATGTATGCCCAAAAGGGAAACCACATTATTACGGCTAAGACAGAACATAAAGCCATTCTGGATACCTGCGAATTCCTGGAGTCAAGCGGGGTAGAAGTGACCTATCTTCCGGTGGGAGAAGATGGCTTGATTGACCTGAACCAGCTCGCCGATGCAATGCGCGAAAATACGATATTGGTGTCCATCATGGCGGCAAACAATGAAATTGGTGTATTGCAGCCCATTAGCGAGATTGGGGCTATGTGTCACGAAAAAGGAATCCTCTTTCACACCGATGCGGCGCAGGCTTTGGGCAAGATGCCAATGCATGTGGAGGAAATGAATATTGATCTTCTTTCCTTCTCCGGGCACAAAATTTATGGACCAAAAGGAATCGGGGGGCTCTATGTAAGGAAGCGTAAACCCCGGGTTAAATTATCTCCTATCCTGCATGGCGGAGGGCATGAGCGGGGAATGCGCTCAGGAACTCTCAATGTTCCCGGCATAGTCGGTCTGGCGAAAGCGCTTGAGATCTGTATGGATGAAATGGAAGAAGAAAACAAAAGAATTGGTTCCTTGAGAGATCGGCTGGAGAAGACCCTTTTAACTGAGATTGACTTCTCCTATCTCAATGGCCATAAAGAAAGACGACTTATAGGAAATAGCAATATCTCCTTCAACTATGTGGAAGGTGAAGGCCTGATGATGGCTATTCCCGATATTGCGGTATCCTCCGGATCCGCATGTACTTCAGCGAGTTTGGAGCCGTCTTATGTGCTTAAGGCAATCGGGCGTTCTGATGAGTTAGCTCATTCATCCATTCGTTTCGGATTGGGTAGATTTACCACGGAAGAAGAAGTTGATTATGTAATTGAGAAGATGATCGCCGGAGTGAAAAAGCTTCGTGATCTATCTCCCCTATATGAAATGGTTTTGGAAGGTGTCGATCTGGCCACTGTTGAGTGGGCAGAACACTAAGGATGGGGCCGGAATCATAGATTCTGGATTGGTTCAAAATACAGGAGGACATCATGGCTTATAGTGAAAAGGTACTGGAACATTATAATAACCCGCGTAACGTGGGGTCCCTTGATAAAGGTTCCCAAAATGTTGGGACCGGAATCGTAGGCGCACCTGAATGTGGAGATGTGATGAAACTTCAAATTCAGGTGGAAGGCGATCGGATTATAGACGCAAAATTCAAGACCTATGGATGCGGTTCCGCGATTGCGTCCTCTTCTTTAGCCACCGAGTGGCTTAAAGGGAAGTCCGTTGAAGAAGCAATGGAAATCAAGAACACAGATATCGTCGAAGAGTTGGAGCTTCCCCCGGTAAAAATTCATTGCTCCGTATTGGCCGAAGGTGCCATCCGGGCAGCTCTGGATGATTTGAAGAAAAAGTCTGACTCAAAAGAGGAAGACGCCGCCTAAAGAGGATTATTTCATGGCCATCGAGATTTCAGAACGGGGGGCTCAAGAGCTGAGCCGTATCATGAATGAGCAGGAATGCTCTGACCTTTATCTTCGGATGTCACTGAAGGGCGGAGGGTGTTCTGGGTTCAACTATCATCTGGATTTTGCTAAAGAACCCACGGATTTTGACCATGTATTTGATTCCAAGGGAATCAAAATCATTGTGGACAAAAAGTCCTATATCTTCATGAATGGGACCGTTTTGGATTTTAGCGATGGATTGATTGACCGTGGATTTCAGTTCAAGAATCCCATCGCGAAATCCAGCTGTGGCTGCGGCACCTCTTTTGGAATTTAAACGGAGAAGCCATGCTCTGTTCTTCCTGTGGTGCAGAACCCATCAGCAGCATTTACTGTCAATGTTGCGAGTCCTTGAACCTTGGTGCGAAACCAGGGAATCCCTTCGAAGTTTTTCAATTGCCGGCTAAATTTCCGCTGGATAAAGAGTTGCTGGAATCACGCTACCTGCTCCTGTCTCGTGCTACTCATCCAGATCAGGTCACCGAAGACTTTCGGTCCGATTCCCGGCTTCTATTTTTTAGCAGTAAAGTGAATGAGAGCTATCGAAAGCTCAAAGATGATTTTCTCCGGGCGCAGTCCTTACTAGAAATCCAGGAATGCTACCAGGGATTGGACCCAAACCGGCTTCCAGAAGGATTTCTTCTCTCTATGCTTGAAATTCAAGAAGATGTGGAGTCCTATACCGATAATCCCAAAGACCATCAACAAAGTCTTGAAGAGATTGAAGAGAGAATGGAATCTGCTGTGAAAGAGTCTTTTCGTGAGATCAATCACAGCTACGACTTCTTGGGAGTCTCCGGTGCTGATGAGCGTCAGAAGTTACAAGAAGTCAAAACACAGTTGAACACGGTTCGATACTACCGTCGTGTTCTTGAATCCGTAGAAAGACTCTTAGAGGAACTATAATTATGGAAAGCAAGAAGGACCCAATCCTGGGAATTGACCTGGGAACCACAAATAGCCTGGGAGCCCTATTTCGAGATGGACAACCTGAAATACTGAGAGCAGGAAGCGGGGATGATGGGCTCGTTCCTTCTGTGGTTTCCTACACTCAGGAGGGCAGGGTATGCGTAGGAAAGCAAGCCCTGGCCGAACTCTCAAGTAATCCACATTCCACTATTTATTCCTCGAAAAGATTTTTTGGAAAAACATATAGTGAAATAGAGCCGGAACTCTCAAAACTTCCTTTTAAAATCGAAGGTGATGCCAAAAGTTTGAACTTTCGAATTGGAGACCGTGTTTTCCAGCCATTTGAGATCTCGGCAGAGATTCTGCGTGAAGTACAGAAGTTGGCTTCCAAAGCAGCAGGCATGGAATTGAAAAGAGCTGTAATCACAGTTCCGGCCTATTTTGATGATCAACAGCGAAGTGAGACGAGGGCAGCAGCAAGAGCGGCCGGATTGGAAGTTTTGAGAATCCTAAATGAACCGACTGCCGCGGCACTTGCTTATGGTCTGGACCTTAAGAAGGAAGGAACAGTAGCGGTCTACGACCTTGGAGGAGGAACCTTTGATGTGTCCATTCTTCAACTTCGAGATGGGGTATTTAAGGTTCTTTCTACCAGCGGTGACACCTTTCTTGGTGGAGATGATTTTGATCATGCAATTGCCGAGTACATCCTGGACAACTCACAGATGAAGGATGAGGAGCTAAGTTCGGAATTATTGGTGGCATTAAAAATAGCGGCAGAAGCGGCAAAGAAGCGGCTTAGCGATCTTGAGGAAGTTTCGATTTCCATTCATGTTGAGGAACCAAAATTTTCCTTCGAAGGAAAATTAGATCGGGAGACCTTCAATCAAATGATCGCATCAAGGATTAAGAAGACTTTACGTTCCTGCAAGGGGGCTCTCAAAGATGCAGGTCTTACGAAGGAGGATATTTCTGAAGTTGTACTTGTGGGTGGTTCAACCAGAATTCCCTATGTTCGAGAACAGGTTCAGGACTTCTTTTTAAAGACTCCTTATGTAGGTTTGAATCCTGATGAGGTCGTTGCGCTGGGAGCAGCGGTGCAGGGCGGTGTGCTGGAGGGATGTAAGCGAGATGTTCTACTTTTGGATGTAGTTCCGCTCTCCCTTGGAATTGAGACACTTGGCGGTGCGGTTACAAAGATTTTACTGCGAAATACAACTATTCCAGTATCGATTACAGAAGAATTCACCACCTCTGTAGATAACCAGAGCGGGATCATCGTGCACGTGTTACAAGGTGAGCGTGAACTGGTAGACGATTGTCGCTCCCTGGGCAAGTTTTCGGTGAGTGGGTTGCCATCCATGCCGGCGGGTCTTCCAAAGTTAAGTGTGAACTTTACCATTGATGAAAATGGAATGTTGAAGGTTCATGCGCATGAAGAAAGATCGGGAAAGGCGGCCTCGGTTGAAATAGCACCCTCCATAGGGCTTTCTAAGGAAGAGATGGATCGCATTGTTGAGGATTCCATTGAGAATGCCATGGATGATTTTGAACTGCGAATGATCGTAGAACTTCGAAACAAGGCGGAGCGAATTTTGGTGGCATTGGATCGAACCCTGGATCGGGCCAGAGATTTGATGGAAAAGCCTCAAATTGAAGAGATACTTGTCTGTGCCGCGGAAACCAGGGAATTGTTACTCAAGAGAGAACGCAATAAAGAAGTCTTAGAGCGGGTCATAGATCGGCTTGGGGATTTGACCCGGCCCCTGGCCGATTTGATATTCAACGACGCAACCCATGAAGCCCTGGTCGGTAAAGCGGTTAAAGAAGTTTGAGGAGATTTTTTGATGCCTACTGTGAAAATACAAAACCTGGAAAAACAACTTGAAGTAGAGGAAGGGACGACAATTCTCGATGCCTGTTTAGATCATGGTATCGAGCTAGATCATGCCTGTGGCGGTGTATGCGCCTGTTCTACGTGCCATATTTGGGTAGAAGAGGGGATGGAAAATCTTAATGAGTCAGACGAGGATGAAGAAGATCGACTGGAAGATGCTCATGGGATGAATCTTAAATCCAGGTTAGCTTGTCAATGTAGGGTTAAAGGAAACATTGAGATTAAGCTCCCTCCCCAGAAGGGACTCCACTAAGAGGTACGCTATGAATTGGAAAGATATAGACGATATTGCTTTTGAACTCTTCGAGGAAAACTCTCAGTTGGATCCCCTGACTCTAAAGTTTACAGATCTTTTAGATTTGATACTTTCCCTCGAAGGATTTGAGGGAGAGAGACAGCACTGTAACGAAGCAAAACTTGAAGCAATTCAGATGGCCTGGTTAAGCGAATACCGAGAAAGCCAGGAATGAAATTATAGGAATCGAATTTCCCAAGAAATTCTGACACCTGTCTTCTGACTCCTCCAATTATTACTTCTTTTCTCCCCCAGGACGATACAAAAACTAACCATTTGGAGAGTTTTTTGTATGAGCCAGTCCCTGGAAAGGTTCTTGGATTTTCTTGCCCTGGAAAAGGGTGTCTCGTCCCATACCCTCGATGCCTATAGTCGTGACATTGAGCAATGGTTGAGTTTTCTTCAAAGAACAGCCCTAAGTCCGGAGGAGGCAGTACATCCCTACCTGGATGAACTGACTAAAAATTGCTATGCCGTTCGTTCAATTTCCCGCAAACTCACCAGCCTGAGGGTCTTTTATCGCCATCAGATTCAAAGCGAAAAGATAAAGACTTCACCGATTGCGAGAATCAGACTTCCCAGGCTTCCCCAAAGACTTCCTGAAATTCTGAGTTTTGAAGAAATCACCAGGATGATTCAGGAAGCCAGGGAGAGTTCATCTCCCATTCGTAATGTGGCAATCCTTGAAACTCTCTATGGGTGTGGGCTGAGGGTAAGCGAATTGATAGGACTGGACCTCACCGATCTTCAGCTTGAGGAAGGATTTTTAAGATGCCTGGGTAAAGGCTCCAAGGAGCGCTGGGTACCCGTTGGCAGTTTCGCCCGGAAGAGTATGGAAGATTATTGCGAAAGGGAGAGGGCCCTGCGAGTGAATTCACAATCTAGAAATGCTCTATTCCTCAATAGAAGAGGAGGGCGTATTTCAAGAGTGGGAGTATGGAAAATCCTCCAGGACCTAAAGGAAAAAGCGGGTATCAGGCGTTCCATCTCACCGCATACTTTTAGACATTCCTTTGCTACACACCTCCTTGATAATGGAGCGGATTTGAGAGTTGTCCAAGAGCTGCTGGGACACGCAAACCTTACTACAACGCAGATTTATACCCATGTGTCACGAGAACAGCTTCACCGGGTCTACCGTAATTTTCATCCCCGCTACAGGGAAACACGAAGCAGAGGATGATGCGGATAGGAAACTTGAAAACTCCCTATTTGGCTACCTGGACTATAGGCGTCTGGTTTGCTTTACAGTTATTTCCCGTAAGTTGCCTTCTTCGAGCACAGGAAAGTTCACGCCCCTGGGATCGATTGGAGATATACGGGAACAAAGAGGTCCTCTTCACTGACTATCACATCACGGGTGATTTCAATCAATTCGTCCAAAAAAACCCTGAAGTGATCACGGATTCCAAATTTGATCAGCGCACAAGAATTCAGATTCGGGGGGAAGTTGGAGAGGATGTGCAAGTGCATGCCGTCTTCGATGATTCCAATTTCAAGGAAGAAGATGAAAAGATTCTGCTAAATCTCCAGTCTGATCAGTTTGAACTGGCCCTGGGCCGAATAAGCCTGGGATTAGAGGGGACAAGGTTTGTTCTCAACAATCGCAAAGCCCTGGGAATCTTCTTAAAGCGTAAGTTTCGAAGGCTTGAGTCCTCCTTTCTGATATCGAGATCTGAAGGACAGGAAGAGAGGGAAGAATTCAGGGGCCAGGGATTAAATCGTGAATATATTTTGAAAAAAAGCCCTATTGTACCGGGAAGTGAAAGGGTGATCCTCGATGAGCACGAACTAAGAGCAGACAAGGACTATAAAATGGACTATGAGGGAGGGAGTATTCAGTTGGATCACCAACTTCTTCCTGTAGAAAATACTTCTCTTCTCATCATAGAGTACGAATCATCCAGGGAGGGAACCGCATTTAAAAATCGGATTTTCGCGACAAGGCACTATTATGAGTGGGAGCCGGGAACAAATTTTGGCCTTTCTTATGCGGTAGAAAAAGACCAGGTTTCCAAAGAGCTGGCTTCGCTTCTGAAAACCCCTCCCCACCAACTCTCAGTACTAGGATTGGATGCTCACTATTCTATAATCGATGGACTGAGTTTTAAAATTGAGGCCGCCCATTCCGTAGAAAAGCAAGACCTACTTTCTCATACCCTACCCACAAGGAGTGCTAACGCACTCGATCTTGCACTAGATTTCCACAGGCAAAATCACCATTTAAAACTAAGGAAAGAACGAATCGAACCTGAGTTTCGCTCCGTCGGAAAAAATGCCTTTTTAAGACAGGGAGAGGATTCTGGATTGGTCGGGGATATAGAACAGGAATCGATGGAGTACCAGTTTGAAAAAAATGGATGGACGATGAGCCAAAGTTATCGAGAATCCCATACCAATCTGAATTCCAGCACAACCAAGGAGACCCGCAAATTTCAGGGAATAGGAGGAGAAATTCATGGGAAATTCTCTTCAAAACTTGAGCTAAGCGCAGGCTGGAATAATGAAAATTTACCGGTTCAATTTCAGGGGCTTCAAAGGGAGTATGGAGTATTGCGCAAAAAACACGCGAAGATTGACTGGCCGTCACCTTATGGGGTGCGTATTGCGTTGAGTGGTGAGAATGAAAGGAAAGATTCTCTTGGTGTTTCTGCTAATTCCTACCAGGATCGAGGTGTCAATCTATACTCGGTCTCCAGTGGTGATTTTAGCTGGGACTATGGTTTAAAACTTCGGGAAGTAGACGACATTTTGCTCGCGGCTGAAACCTCAAATAGCAGGGATCATAAGCTCTCCTTTAATTATAGGCGAGGCCGGGAAGTTCAGACTCAGGCAGAATTTATTCTTCGAGATGATCAGGACCTTAAGCAGGGATCGAAAGGGCGTTCAGTGTCTTCCGGGTTCGACTTAAGATTTCGTCCCACGCGGGCATTTGATTACTCAATGAAATGGAAGCAGGAGGAAAAACGTCGAGTCATTTTAGAGACTTCGAGGCAGGATCTGGCCAATCAATTGCTGGAGCAAGATAGAAAAACCTATTTAACTCCTACAAATCCGATACAGAGTATAGTGACTTCCCAACAGTTGAGATTTCGTCAAAATAAGAATATTTTCCACAGGCTCTCCTATAGATTCCGCTCTGAGCTTGAGCAAATAGCAGACCAGACTCTCTCAAAAAATGAGAATTATCACTATGATTTGAAATGGAATTTCCCCTGGGATCTGCGTCTACGATATCAATGGAGAAAGCAGGACCGCTATAACTTGAATTCCTCTTTAGATCGAACAGCCAACTCCCAGGAAGTGGAACTTACGCAGAACTTGGAATCCTCTACTACTCTCACAGCTTCAGTACGAAGGAATAACGAGTCGGATCACTGGTTGAAATCGATTCAAAAGACCTCAAACGGCTCTTTGCGATTGGATCGTACCCTCTCTTCAGTATTTAGGGCTCACGGAAATTTCATCAACAGGGATAGGAAGGGAAAGGAAAATAGTAGGGAATGGACTCTTGGAGGAGGTCTTGTATATACGCCGGGGCTGGATGATCTACGCATGGGTCTGGATCTTTCACGGGGGCGTTCAGAGCAGAAGGGAACCGGGATTGCAGGGGACCTGCAAAAGGTTGAATTGAGCATGAATAAAGAGTTGTTCACCGATGCCTTCATCGAAGGAAGGTATAAGTTTGAAAAGGAAGGCCCCTCTTCAAAGGGAACCGGATATTCAGGCGGTACTTACCATCTAAGAGTCTCTATGGACTTTTAGTTGGCAGAAGCGGGAGCCAGGAAAGGCTCAAGTCCAGCCAGGAAAAATTCAAATTTATCCATATCCTTCGAAACATATCGTGACTGTATACGAAGTCTCATTCCATCTGGCCTGGCCATGGTCAGCTTCTTGAATCTTCGAAGCCATTTGGGATTTCGAATACAAGGAATGGAGATACATTTAGGTAGTCGGATTATCGTATCCTGACGATTCCGTTCTGTCTGCCTTAACCTTAAATAAAATTCTGAAAGGGAATTGACTGTAAAAATCATAGTTCTGGATAGCTTAAGTCCCTTGCGAAACTGTGCTTCCATCTTTCTCATGACCCGCGCAAAAGAACCGTCAAATAATACTTCATCATCATGGGGATCATGGTAGTCAACAATGATTCGCAGTCTGCTATGGTTGGACCGCAAGATTCGATAATTTTTGGGAGATTGTTCCCACCGAGTCCATAAGCTTTCCTCCTCTGGAATCTTATACATTCCTGGGGAGAGGATTAAATCATAGCAGACTCCTCCAAAACTGGAAGAGTCTGCGTTTTGAGCATTTAAAATTGCCTTGATGGTTTCATAGAAAGAGACCACGTTTTCAACGCGATAGAGGCTTACGCAATTGCCCCGGAAACTCAGAAGAAAGAAACCAAGCAGAAAGGTTTTGACTACCCTCACTCGGTACTGCTGCGTTTGACCTTCATTTTACGGTTAGCAACCAGGATTTTTAACTTTTTGAGATCCGGATTCTGTGAATCAAAGTTTCTTGGCCGGATTTCCAAAATATCCAGGTAAGCATTGATCTTGCGTAGTTCCTGAGAATCAGGACCTAATTCAGGTTGAATTTCTCGAGACTTAAGCAGCTCGGTAAGATGATTCATTTCCTCGTCACTCAAATGAAAATTCTTTTTAAGAAGAGTGCGTACTTTGGGGACATTTGAGACTCGCTTCTGCTTTCCTACTGTCTTGATAAGCTCATTAAGCTGGTCAAGTAAATACATGTCATGATTCATGAAGTTCATTTCTCCTATTGAATTAAAATACTTAATATTAATATGAATAAGTAATTTATTGAAATATCCATATGAAGGTATTTTACACAGATTCCAGTCCCGTCGCAAAGGGTGGTCGATTGTAAATGAATTTGTAAAGAGCAATTCAGTTTTTTGAATCACTACATAATGGCTGGCTACTAATTTTCTTCCAGGAACTCATACTTCCCTCAATGCGATGGCACTCAATTCTATCGAATCGAATTTTTATGGGAAGAGTAGTACTTAGCAAGCGGGAAGCTATTTTAAATTTTGGCGCTGAAAGAACACCATAAAATAAGCTCAGGTGTGGATTAAAGAAATGGGTACCTTCAACTTCAAACATCTTTCTTAATTCTATATTTAGATTCATGATGAAGGAGGTGGAGGAAGCTTGAAGAAATACGGATTGAAAGTACGTATTTCGAGTAGATACCTTAATAAATTCGAGATCAATTTCAGATAGAAGTTTGAGCTTTTCCTGAAATAGTTCAAGAACAGCAGGCTCCCGTTTCTCAATGTGGGTTACCAGCGTCAGATGAGGTCGGAACACGGGTCCTCCCAACTGCTGGGCAAGGTTGTTTATTTCTTCTTGAATTAGATTTTCTGAGGCTGGCTCAGGGATAAGCCAGAGGACAAATCCAAAATCAAGGAAGTCAGAGGAGCCTGTCATCAATACAGAGATTAGCGTAAAATACTCCCTCAATGGAAGCGCCGGACCTAGACATACTTCTTGTTCAGCTCAAAGATGGCCGTGAAAGTGTACGTCTTATGGCCGCCAAAGCGCTTGGTCAAAATCCTCAAAAATTAGCTCAAATCCCTCTTCTTGGTGCTCTACAGGACACAAGTGCCCAGGTACGATATAGCGCTATTCTTGCTCTGGAACCCCTTTTGGAGTCTCCCCATCAAAAGGAAATTCTGAATTTATTCCAAGATTCATCCAGGCTTGTGCGGCTGGGGGCAGTACGTCTTGTCGGTAAGACCCCCTCTCGAATTGCATTTGGACCTTTACTCGAAATGCTCGGAGACCCCGATGGAGATGTACGTTCACTGGCCTCCTTTTCTCTTAGCAGGTATGCGGAGAAATATGTTCCCCGAATTTTAGATGAGCTTGTATCTAGCCATTGGCTGAGAAGATTCCACGTTTATCAAACCATGATCTTAATGGGCAAGCGTTCCCACAGCGCCATTCATAAAGCACTAAGGGAAAAGAGCCTGCCCCGGGAAAAGCGTTATTGGTTGATTAAATTGGTGGGTGAATTTCGCTTGAAACCTGAGCTGGAGATTTTGTTGGCGAGCCTTGAGACGCTGAAAAATACTGAAGACGTTGAACTCCTAGAAGTTCATTTGGAAAGCCTGGGAAAGCTTGGTTCTCACCCGGCGATTCGGCCGATGCTGCAGTTTCTGGATCATCCCATCGAACGGATAAGGGAAGCGTGTATTGAAGCCTTGTCCCTCCAAGGTGAGCATGCAGTTACTCTGCTACTCGCAAAGTTAGACGACGATTCTCGACCGATTCGGGTTTCTTCCGCACGAAGCCTGGCGAAGATCGGTGACCTTTCCGTAGCCCCCCTTCTAGATAGTTTTTATCAAAAGGATAAAGAGGGGAGATTCTGGATTTTACAGGCTTTGCGCAATCTCAATGTATCAGTTGTAAGGACAATTTTTCAGTCACTTTGCTATGACGAAGACCCAGATCTCCAGGTACTGAGTATAGCAAGTCTGGCTCAGTACTCCTGGGATGAAGAGACCTTGTCCATTCTTATAGATCTTCTCGATCATGAGTTGTGGAGAGTTCGAAATGAAGCTTCGAATACCTTATCTCGATTAGAAGGAATTGAGGATACATTTTTCATCAATGGCCTCTTGGAGGGTAGTTCCAATCGTAAATATTGGATGATTCGCATCATGGAAAGGAGAAATTCCGAGGCTTTTCTTGACCCGCTGATCAAAACTCTGCTTACCGAGGATTGGGTCTTGAAGACGGCAGCATGTGAAGCCCTGCGCTCTTTTCAAAATCATGACCTCTCTCCACTATTGCAGGTATTTGAAGAGGGAGATGAGAATGCGGTGTATTGGATTACACGCGCCTTTATCGGCTCTCGAGATCCTTCGGTTATATCAGCAATGAAGTCTTGCCTGGATTCACAGCATGTTGGGGTTCGACAAAATGCGCTCACTTTTTTTCAGCAATTAGGGTCTTCGTCGGCGAGTTATCTTCGTGTAATTTATAGCGAACGACATTCACGCAGAGTTTATTCCCAGGTTACCGATCTCCTGGCAGAAATGATGGAGTGTCGCCAGGAAGTGATGTTAGACCTATTAGCTTCCAGTCAGAAGGAAGAAGTCTACTGGGGAAGTATCCTGGCCGGTAAGGTTGGCAAAGAAGCCCTGGTTAAGGTTCATGAGTTACTGGAGAGCAGTGACTGGAAACTAAGATCAAATGGTTTATTGGCCGTTGAGCAAATTGGTTCCGTGGAATCTCGTTCCTTCGTGATGGAGCTCCTGGAGGATGAGTATTTTTCCATTCGGAAGATGGCAGTCACCTGCCTGGGAACGATTGGGGACACTACATCGGAATCCGTCTTAATTCCCCTGGCACTCAGTGAAGATGTTGAACTCAGCATTCGTGTTTTAGCAACCCTTGCAAAATTGAATTCCCAGGGTAAAGAGACCAGGGAACTCTTTCTCGGGGCATTAAAAAATGAGAACTGGCTGGTTCAGAAGGAAGCGCTTAAGGGAATATCGGTGCTAAAAAATGAGGAGTTCATTGGACCTCTTTTGGAATACGGAAAAGCAGTTCCTCAAGATCTGATTGAAGAATATCTGGATGCAGCGGGAGCCTTTGGGAATCCAGACTTTCAGAGTTTACTGCTTAAGTACCTTGAAAGTCCGGATCCAAGAATTCTCAGAAAGACCCTTCATGCAATTGGGCAGATATCTCAGTTTTCTGAACCCATGCATATCGTGGAATTTCTGAACCATGATGATTGGGAAATTCAGAAGGAAGCAGTCGATGCGCTTGGTAGACTGAGGGCCAAGGAGGCCATACCTGCGCTGAAGGGACTTTTAGAAGATTCAGACCCGGTTTTGAAGCATCATATTAAGTCCTGTTTAAGAGAAATTCTGGGCAAAGAGGTTTGGAAAAAGCTGCTCGAAGAGTTTGTTCAAAGCTCGAGACACGAGCAAGCTCAGAGTTTTTTCAAAGAGGCCCGAGAGGAAGTAAGCAAACAGCACTGGAATGCCGCTCTGTCCTTACTTAAAAAATCTGTCGCTTTACATGAGTCGGCTCCGGCTCTTCATCTTATGGCACGAAGTCATGCTGAATTGAAGCAGTTTGAGCAGGCAGAGCGGTGCTGTTTGAAAATATTACAGTTGAAACCCGGTAACCTAAAGGTGCTCTCAAATCTATCCATGATCTATTTTCTCCAGGGGCAGAAGGATAGAGTCGAGGAAATTTTCACTAAGATCGAAAGTAGTCAGGAAATACCAGATGAAGTTTCGGAGATGATCCTTCGGACTAGAGAGAAGATGTGTGAGCCCGGGTTTACGGATAAGTAGGTAGGTATGGAACAAAGCAGTCCACGATTTTCAAAACTTGGATTTTCCAAGTCTGTGGATCTGGTTACCACTGGTCTTGGAGATTATCTTCAGGTCCTGAAAGCACTCTTCATACCTTTGATTCTCATTTGTGCCCTACTGCATGGAGCAGACATAATACTTGTCCTGGGACATGGGGTCATGGACTTGCTGCCTTCAGGATTGAATTTTCTGCTTGTGGGATTCCTGACCCTCTTAAGTCTTACTTTAGGGGTATATTTCCCCTACTTCGCCATAAAGGTAATGTTGAAAGATAGTGCGAGTGGGGATAGCTCGGTGAGTGCTATTCTCTCAGAGTTTAGCCCCAGGGAAGCATGGAATATTCTCATTATTGTTTCCATGACTCATATAGTGGGTTTAATGCCCCTATTTGTGCCGGCCATTGTTCTCTGGCTGCATTTGATTCATGAGGCGTTTCTTTGGCTTGCCCTGGGGATTTTTCTGATTTATTTACCGATTTGGATTCTGATTTTGTGGTTTCTGGGTTTCAGCCTGCACCACTATGTTTTTTTGCAGGTAATCTCCTGGCAGCCGTTGAGGGCTTCCTATCTACTTGTGAAAAACCGTTTCTGGTGCATTCTGCTTCTGTCAGTGGGCTGGCTTATTCTTAGCCTGGCCTTGTCCACGGGCTTTTCATTGCTAAAAGCAATGGAGAGTGGGCTCAGATTCTTAGCATCGAGTCCTCAGGAAGGCTGGATGAGTTCGTTTCAGGAAATAAGCACTATCCTTCAGTCCGGAAAGTTGAATGCCTCGACGATGAAGGAGCTGGGAGAGAAGTTTTCCTTTTTAAGTGCCCCTTCTATGATTGCTTTGATAGAGTCAATGGTGACGACCCTTTTATCAGGATCCTTGTTCTCTTTTTTCTTTCTTTATCTCCTGGGTCATTACCACCGAAAAGATTGGGCCTATCCTCGAGATCTTTTTACGGAGAAATAAAAAAAGGACCTCAAAAAGAGGCCCTTTTTTAGTTTATTATCGGAATTCTAGAGATCAGCCAGAGTAGTTTTGGACCTGTCATAATAGGCCTTGAGCATTTCATCCCACTGGTTGTCTTTAGCAAAATCAAGATCCTTATATTTCTTGGAAAAACTATAGCCGCGACCGGGAACATAGATCGCTACTCCATGTGAGTTGCTCATGGAACTTCCATGAGAAGCGCTGTGTCCTACAAAATTCTGGGCGGCTGCTTTTGCCGAGTTTAACGTGGCTAGAATTTCAGCCTTGTTAGCAGTCTCAGATTCAGATCCGGAAATCTTCTCATGCATCAATGCAAGAAAGTGGACTAAATCTACATTGGATCGATAGTAAAACTTCTGCACCTGTTTGATGGTAGCCTTCATTTCATTGGTGAAGTTCCCTGTTAATTCAACTGCGGCAGCATTTAAGGTGCTGATTAGAGTGTCCATCGCCGAAAGACGTACCCAGGACTGCGTGGTAGACCTATTGCCCTGTGAACCCCCATCGTAGGAGGCGTCGTAGGTGTCTACAATTACGCTTGCGGTTTCTCCTGGAGTCATTGTTGGATTCTCTATGATTGGCTGCATTGAGTCGGTATAAGCCCAACCCTCACCAGGCTCTACTTCTTCGGAAGCGAGCATAATATCAACTTCATGACGGATGGCGTATGCCACTTCAACCATCTGCATGAGGCAGGCGTCAAAAGCCAGGATGTCTAGATTTCTACCGAGATTTTCCTTGATGGTCTTGAGGCCGTCCCCGAGTTGGGCAGTTGTGATGTGGTTTCCGGACTGATCGTCATAGGAAATTCCCTTAAAGGTTAAGTCTCCCTGCCTCTTATTCCAACCGGATCCATGATTCCACATAACCACAGCATATTTCTTCGCAGGATAATTTTCGGTTCCCCAGGCTACGAAATCAGTGAAGACATCTATATCCCCCATATCCACTTCGCCCATTTCTTCGACAACATCTGATTCGCCTTGTTTGACATAGAGTCTCTTGGCGGGTTTCCCGTAAGCCCGGTCAAACTGAACTACGATATTCACCTGGTCAGTTGAGCCAACGGCCTCCATTTCATGCACATCATTCACACCGAAGCGGTCAAGGTTGTTGTCGGCGTTTAAAAAGATGAGAAAGGTCCATTCCTTTTGTGTTGCATCAGCCATGCTGGCAGGTGTGAATAGAAAAGTGCTCATCAGAGCTGAAAAGCAAAGTAACTTGATTGAATTTTTCATTTAGTTCTCCTGATCGTTCCGGTGAAGTCCGATGTTAGCGATCCCCTACCTCATGTGTAAAGGAAAAACGAGATGATTCTAAGGGAGTTGTGCTAATCGTCAAGGCCCAAGCTAATTTCAAGAGAAAAAGAACAGCAGCAAATGAAAAAATGAACGGACCTGCTCCAGCAAAGGAGCCAGTTTTCCGAGGATTTTTTTCAAAAATGGGGTGCTATAGCTAAGAGCATAGAGAAACATAAGGCAAGCCGGGAGCCAAAAAAGTAACCATTGGTATGGGCTCTTTCTCTCTTTTGCGGGTGGGGGGAGATCATTTTGTACAGGCTTTGGGTCAGGCCCTGGAACTTTTTTGGATTTTTTCTCGGATTCGGACTCCCAGTAACCAGCTAACCAGTCTTTGAAGGAAGACTTTAGAGTTGTAGATTTCTTATATTTTCGGATGAAATCAATGACCTCTTCAATATTTTGAGGTCTTTCCTCCGGGTCTGGATGGGTGAGAATAGAACAGAAGTTCTCAAGTACCTGAGATCCGATTTTCCCCTGGGGAATTTTGTGCTTATTCTTTTTTTCAAGCACCTTGATGATGCTGTCATTAGTACCGATTCGTATAGGCAGTCTTCTCGAAAGCATCTCATAGGTCAGCACCCCAAGAGCATAGAGATCAGCTCGTTGATCCACCTCATGAGAAGTTCTTTCAATCTGCTCAGGGGCCATGTACTCCAGGGTTCCCAGAACAGTTCCCTGGAGAGTTCTGCTAATTTCCTGGTCTTTGGCCACTCCAAAATCAATGAGTTTGACCTGGCCCTTTGTTGAGATCAGGATATTCTCCGGTTTTAGATCTCGATGGAAGAGCTGGTGCTTATGACATTCCTGAAAGGCAAGAGAGATTTCCATGACCAGGTGAAGAGCTACTTCTTCGGGAAAGGGGGCGGCTTTGAGTAATTGGGTAAGCTCCACGCCATCCACATATTCAAGAATGATGCTGCAGAGTCCTCTCTCTTGAACCAGGTCAACAGCTTTTACGATCCTCGGAGAATGAAGTCTGGAGAGGATGTGATACTCGGAGCAAAATCGCTCCTTTTTTTTGCGGTCCTTCAGGAACTCCTTAGCAAGTACCTTAGCAGCGCAAATTTTCCCCTCTGCGGAACGTACTTTGTAAACACGTCCAAGCCCACCAGCAGCGATCGGATCGCCTAGCACCTCATAAGCACCAATTTTCTGCGAGGAGTCAGCCAAAGAAAGAGTACCCATACCTGTCTGATCGACAGGAAATCAGGTATTTCTTCTAGGAGCCTGTCGGAGAATTGAGTTTGTGACGAGACCGAGCGAAAAAATCAGGATCAAGGCGGAGGCGGAAAATACCGCCGAAGGTGTGCTGGAGCACATTGAGAGCGGTTTTTTCGGTGACAACGCCGAGCCTGTTTTTTGCAGCCGGTCGCAGTAGAAGGCAATTCTCCGACAGGCTCCTAGGAATCAAAGGAAACAATGGAATGAGAATAGAGCCTATTATGGGACTGGAAGTAGAAGTGCCAAGAAAATCATTGAGTCGAGGGCCGGGGCGTGGGCTTTGTAGAGTGTTCAGGGGCAAGCATAGTGGTGGTTCGTGAGGAACGCGTAGCATCAGCTACGGGTGACGAAGGAACCGCCAGTAGGTGAAGTCCATGGATACTCTACAAAGCCCTAAGCCTCGGTTCTCGGCTCAATACCTATAATATTCTGGTTTGAAAGGGCCCTCGATGGGAATCCCCAGGTATTCAGACTGCTTTTCGTTGAGTTTGGTCAGTTCCACACCCAGTTTTGAGAGGTGTAGTGAGGCCACTTTTTCATCCAGCTTTTTGGGGAGGGTATACACTCCAATTGGATAATTCTCTGGATACTGAAATAGTTCGATTTGCGCAAGAACCTGGTTGGTGAAGGAGCAGGACATAACAAATGAAGGGTGTCCGGTGGCACACCCAAGGTTAACCAGACGCCCTCTGGCAAGGACGATGATATCTCTTCCGTTAGGAAGGTGAACAATATCTACCTGGGGCTTAACGTTTGTTTCCTTTACCTCTTCCTTTGCCAGCCAACTCAACTCAATTTCGGAGTCAAAGTGACCAATATTACAGAGTATGGCGCTGTCCTTCATTGCGAGCATGTGCTCTTTACGAACCACATCACAACATCCGGTGGCTGTAATGAAAATATCTCCCACGGCGGCCGCTTTCTCCATCGTAGTAACTTCGAATCCTTCCATTGCGGCCTGCATACAGATGATAGGATCAATCTCGGTGATCAAGATTCGTGCACCCAAACCTCCCATTGATTGAGCACAACCCTTGCCCACATCCCCATATCCAGCGATGACTACAACTTTACCGGCGACCATTACATCGGTGGCTCTCTTGATTCCATCTGCAAGAGACTCCCGGCATCCATAGAGGTTATCAAATTTTGATTTGGTAACAGAATCATTCACATTGATAGCGGGAACCTTTAGTGTTCCTTCTTTGTGCATATCGTATAGTCGGTGAACTCCAGTCGTGGTTTCCTCTGTAATTCCCTTGATTTTATCTAGAAGCTGGGGGAATTTCTCATGGAGCATAATGGTGGCGTCACCGCCATCATCCAGCACCATATTGGGCTCAACCCCGTCTGGCCACTCCAGGGTTTGTTCGATACACCAGTCATATTCTTCTTCCGTTTCTCCTTTCCACGCGAAAACAGGTATATTTCTGGCGGCAATTGCTGCCGCTGCGTGGTCCTGGGTGGAAAATATATTGCACGACGACCATCTTACATTCGCTCCCAGCTCTACAAGAGTCTCTATTAGAACAGCGGTCTGTATGGTCATGTGAATACAGCCAATGATATTGGCTCCCTTGAGCGGCTGACTTCCGCGAAATTCCTCGCGAAGCGCCATGAGACCTGGCATTTCCTTTTCGGCCAGAAAAATTTCCTTGCGTCCCCAATCAGCGAGGCTGATATCTGCGACTTTGTAGTCTTTGAAGCCCATTCCCCCGATGGATGGCTGTTGCATGGATGCTGGTTTCATGGTTCCTCCCGATTTTTTTTGGATAGTTTACGCAAGCAAAATTAGGGAAAAAGGATTACCATGAATCAAGGAAGCTGTCAACGAGCGCTCTAACAATGGTTGTGGCTATTTTGGACGACGCCTCAGACTGGATGCGGGGAGTTTATAAATAGGACCAATCCATGCCCGCTCCGAATCTCTTTGGGTAACCCGCACATAGTATGCGTATGCCTGCTTGTGTACAGTATGCTCTATTTTAGCGTCCAGGTCTTGGAGCTCAATCACTCTCACCGGGCGTTCTCCCCCTTCCAGAAACTCAAAAATTTCTACCTTTTCCAAATCATCAGTACCATGGATATTAAGGGGAAAAAGGGCTGTCTTAGATTTTGGATATAGCAGGATTTTTGGACCGCTAGTGGCATAAAAACTCTGGGTAGTCAGGGCGTGAAAAATGGTCTCTCTCGTATTGCTGCTGGCAAAGACCGCTATGAGCCCCCCCCCGTCAAGAAGCCCGGGCATGATTTTCCCCTTCCAGTCATTGAGACCAGGATGTCCAGCATGAGTATCCGATGAAGCCATAATCTTGAGGGGAAAGCGTTTTGCCACAGCTTCTTGAATTGCCCCTTCCGAAACCTGGTGTTGCATGCGCCCGTTCAAATCCACTTCTTCCGAGGTGCCGTGTGCCGAAAAGATTTCCACACCTTTCTCGAAAAAGGGCAGAAGTTTCTGATTCCAGCGAAAAGCCCCCCAGGGCATCATGGTGTGATGGGGAAAGGAAAAGACACTACCGGTTTTTTGATAGAGCTCAGCAGGAGTGTCAGATTGAGGAAGATCAGAGCGAATGGGACTTCCCCAAAGTCCAGGATAAATCACCGAGCGATGACCCCATGGACTTGCTTCATTTCGAAAAGTTGAAGTCCATTCAAAACCAAGTAGTGTAGTAAAGGAATCGGGAGCGTACGCGTTCTTGAGTGCCTTGGCGGTATCGCTAAATTCCTGCTCTGACAAGGGGGGGCCAAAGACTCCCTCGGAATGATCGGTAATAGCCATAAAATCAAGCAGGGCAACTTCTCTGCCGTATTTCAGCAGATCTTCCGGGTAAGCAGGAACCCTGCTGTCCGAGAATATGGAGTGGGTATGAAGATCGCCAAAAAATACAGGTCTTTGAGGATCTGGTAAGGCTCTGGAATGAAAGGTTTCACCTTTGTATTCATAGGTAAACCGTGCCAGTGGCGGGTTTTTCGTCTCGGGAATGATTTCAAGACGTTTGGTGAATTTATAGGTCTGCTTTTTTTCAGTAGGAGAGAAAGCTCCCGCAAACTCAAGTGGCTCCCTGGTTTGATTTCCGCGCCGGTCCAGTCCTACACAAGCGATTCGAGGGGACTTTTTAGGTTCTATCCAGTCGCAATAAACAAACACCGTTTCAGAGGGTAGGGCGTCAATCAGTACCTCGCGGCGGGCCAACACGGTCGATGAATTCTTGAATTCAATAGCAAATGGGTAGACGAGAGCGCTCTGGGGCAGGGGACTTCGATATACCAGGGTACCCACATTGGTTTGTGAGGGAAGAATCCGCTTGAGTACGAAGCGCTGCCGGGTTCTAGAGAGGTCTTTATCGCGTCTGAATGGGGTCATTTGAAAATGACCCTGCTCCTCTTTGGGAAGGAATAGATTAGAACCCAGGCTCAGTTCATGAAATTCTTCCGAACTTAACTCAATTTCAATGGTATCGAGGATATGAAAGGGTTCGATCCTGATTCGAAATTCCACCACTTCCTCCACTCTCATGGCTCCAGAAATCTCCAATTGGGTCTGGAGTTGGGGAATTGACAAATCTCCCTGATGGGCGATCCAAAGAAAGGACAGGCAAGCGGCGAAAATCGGAAAAAGAAGGGTCCCTTGACCCATAACTCAAGTGTAGTTCGGTTGGTGCAGTGAAGCAAAGCCTCGTTTGTATTTTATTCCATATTCACGATTCCCATTTTCAAAACCTGGATCATTTCCTGTAAGATGAAATCGATTTCTGAGAGGTTGGTATGAAGAATTTCAAACCGTACTTGATTTTTACTTTCTGCCTGGTTTTTATCCTGGCGCTTTCGGGCTGCTGCGGCAGCCGCTACAACACCGATAATGTGGGGGTTGGTGTCTCTGGAATGGTCGATGAATTCGGTGAACTGGACCTTTCCAAAGATCTGGATGCCGCTCTACTGCCCGATATGATTTCCCAGTGCTACCAGGATGGTCTCAAACAGGGAAAGAAGGGGGATGATCTCCAGCGGTTTGTGGTGCGTTCCCTATCAGAGAAGATTCGTGAGATTTCCACGATTGATTTAAATGGGGATGGAAATACAGATCCAGTGCTCGTGATTCCTGAAGGGGACGAGGAGCAGATGACCTTCTCCATCCGGGTTCCTGATCCTTCCACTGTGAAGACCTATCCACCCTTTACCGATGCGGCTGCCTGGCAAAAAATAGCCGAGGATAAGGCCGTGGAGGTGGTGGCTGTAACGGCCGTGCCTCAATCCCAGGGGAGTAAGGTACGTTCCATGGAATTTGAATCGAGACCAAGTTCGGCCTTCTATTCATCTTCTCAATATTATCATCGAAGCTA
>Ga0257123_1000171_pt1 | contig 58298 bp, 60 predicted proteins | sample SI106_135metaG_FD_190185 | JGI IMG/M metagenome (GOLD analysis project Ga0257123, IMG submission 190185) | Marine microbial communities from Saanich Inlet, British Columbia, Canada - SI106_135 | ecosystem: Environmental > Aquatic > Marine > Inlet | place: Canada: British Columbia | collected...
AAACTGCTACAAAGAAAAGAGTAGTTAAGAGAAAAACTGCTACAAAGAAAAGAGTAGTTAAGAGAAAGACTGTTAAGAAAAGAGTAGTTAAGAGAAAGACTGTTAAGAAAAGAGTAGTTAAGAGAAAAACTGCTAAAAGAAAAACAGTAAGAAGGAGACGTTAACTCTCCACTTCTCTTAATTTTTTATTTCTATTTTTTTATTTCTTAAGAAAATTAAAGAGTGATTAATGTGCCGCCATTTCCAGGATTAATTAATAAAGTTTTACCAATTTTTTCTTGTTCAAAAAATGTTTCATGAAAATGGCCAGAGGCAAATATGTCTGGATTTAAACAATCTATTGCCTTTCTAACACTTCTAGATCCTCTATGCCCTAAATGGGGAAGTTTATCTAATTTAGTATCATATGGTGGGGCATGAGTAAAAAGAACTAGTTTTTTATCAGAATCTATTTTTAATTTAGATGCCCATTGTTCCAATCTTTCATCAACTTCGCTAAATCCTCCGCCACCATAGGCAGCAAAAATAACTCCTTCAAATTCCACTGAGTTTTTATGAAGAAAACAAACATTGTCTTTAACGCAAACCTCCTTCATTTCACTAATCATTTCATGATTTCCATGGGTAATGAATAATTGTTTCTTACAACTTGCTAATATTTTAATAATTTTTTTCAATCCTGATCCAAATATGCTAGCATCTCCACAACAAACCATCACATCACAATCTTTGCTTTTTTCTACAATTTGATCTAGTGATTCTTTTTCTGCATGAATATCTGTGAATAATAATATTTTCATAATCTAAAAAAGAAAATACTCTTTTTTAAATTATGTTATTTATGCACTTAGGTATCCCATCATGAATCCTGATTCACAAGGCATAATTTCATCATTTTCTTCAAGATCCCCAATAAAATCCAGATCATAGAAGTTAGATTCTTCCAGATTCAATTTACATAATCTCTCACTTGTTATTTGTTCTATTTTTTCATGACTAATATCCAATTTTATTTGCATATTCATCACCTCCTTTGTTAATAATCTAACAAGGAAGCAATTGTTTAAAAGAAAAATCCTCACACCTGGTAAGTACGGTAAATGCTAAATATAGTCGCCTAGGGTCTTCTCGTTATCGGGCCCACCATAATTAACTGAAGTAGTCATTCCCTTTCCAACATTTACTTTATTTAATGTAACAAATTTACCTTTTTCTAAACTTTTCAACTTTCTTTGAAATGTAGTATATGCCAATTTGCCCCCATTAACAGCATAAATCTCATGCATTTTACTACTAGTCTTTCCAGAATTATTTTTTACCAAATTAAGAATAAGTTCTTCCTCTTCTCCAAGCTGACTTGTACTTTTTCGTTGAAATTCCACTAATTTTTCAATTGCAATTTTAGCCTCTTCAATAGTTATCTTTCTTTTAGATTTACTTTCAGCTTCTTCACCAGCATTTTTTAATAAAAACAATCCTGACCTAACATCTCCAATCTCAGAACATTTATCTACAATTAAATTAAATGCATCTGTATCAAATACTCCTGGAACAAATGCATAGTTTACTCTTTCTTGCAAAATGCTTTTAATTTCTTCATAGTTGTAAGCTTTAAATTGAACAATTTCTGCAAGCATTCTACTTCGCACTCGTTGATCCAATTTACTCAACCAATCTCCATCATTAGTAATACAAATAAGACACTTAGTAAATATTTCTTCTAAAATAGAATAAAAGATATGTTGGTCTTCTATTTTATCAGCTTCATCTAATACAATTACGCATGCACCTTTATTCAAAATTTTAATAACTTCTTTAGTAAGTTCATCAGTATTTCTTCCAGCAATGAATTTAAATCCTAATTGTTGGCACATTTCAGCAATAATCTTGAAAGGAGTATCTTTCTTCCAACAATTAATGAAGATAGTTTTGATATCATTAGTTTGATCTTTCAATTCTTCAAGAAGGTGTTTGGTAGCTAAGGTTTTTCCAATACCTGGCACACCTGTTATTATCAAGTTTTTCCCGCTTCGTTTACTGAATAGGGGTTTTAGACAACTAGCAATATGCCCTTGTTCCCCTTCTCTGTGTTTTATCACTGGAGGCGTATAGTCTACATCTAAAGCCATACTTTCTAAAAAAAGACTTTCATCACCACCTAGCATATTTTCAAACAGATTCATAATCTAACAAAAACCTACCTCTTATTAATAGTTATTGTGCTTAATTGAATAGGTTAAAACAATAGAAAATGATAATTTTAAAGAAGTTTAGAAAAGGAAAACGAATAGACAGAACTATTATGAAGACTTTTCCTTCAGCTACGCTCTCTGAAATCTACAAATGGTTAAGAATTGGAAAAATAAAAGTTAATGGTAAAAAGAAAAAGGGAGATTACAAATTAAACGAAGAAGACGAAATTAAAATTTTTCTTTCAGATGAACAAATATTAGATTACAAACAAAAAGGAGTTGTTCATAAAACCTCTTTTGAAGTTTTATTTGAAGATGAATATTTCTTAATTGTAAACAAGCCTCCATTTTTAGCATCGCAAGGAGGAATTGGTGTAAAAGAAAATAACTTAGTTAATCAGGTAAGGTATTACTTGAAAGGAACAGATACCACTGTTGCATTAGCAAACAGATTAGATATTGGAACTTCTGGAATAATTATTTTTGGTAAAAGTGAAAAAGCAAATTCAACATTATACCAATTAACAAAAAAAAGAGCAATACAAAAAACATATTATGCATTAACCATAGAAAAACCAAAACCTGCAAGGGGGACAATGGACTGTTACATAAAAAAATCTACAAGAGACTATGTTCCTATCATGAAAGTTTGTAAAAAGGCAGATGCTAACTCCAAACACGCGATTACAGAGTATAAAACCCTAGAATCTAAGGAAAGCTACGCACTATTAGAATTAATCCTTAAAACAGGCAGAATGCACCAAATTAGATTACAATTCTCTTCTAAAAATGCAGCAGTATTGGGAGATAAAACATATGGAAATGAAAAAATAAACAAAAAATGGTCTAAACTATTAAAAAGACAGTTTCTTCATGCAGCAAAAGTAAAGTTTACGCACCCATTCACAAAAAAGAAATTAGAAATTTCTGCACCTTTGAGTAAAGATCTTCAAAGAGTTTTAAAAAAATTAAAGTTCGACCACAGTTTTTGAATTATCAATACTAATTAATCTAAAACCTAGTCCCATTTTCATCAAAGCACTAACCAATGCCATATGTTCTTTACCTTCTCCAGAAAAGAAATTAACTCCAATTTCCATACCTTTAATCTTAGCTTTTAATTTAGATTGAATCTCTTCAGTTAAATCAGCAATAGATGTTTCAATATTAAGTTGTATTAGTTCAACATCATCTCGTGCAGGAAAGTTTTTCATTCCAAACTCGTTAGTTAATAAGAAAATTTTATTCCATTTTTCTCCATTAAGTCCAGTAAGAAGAGTATTGACATGCCCCCAACTACCTTTGCCTGTACTCAAAAAAGCGACTAATTCCGTCATATCTACGAAAAAGATGTACTAGTTTTTAAAAATTGTCAAGAATTAGAATATACTGAATGAAACTTAATATCCTAATTTTACTCTCTTTATTCCTTATCTCTTGCACCTCTTCCGAGTTTGAAGGTCCTTACAAGGTTACAAAGGTAACAGACGGGGATACGCTACAAATTAATTATAATCAAAAAATCAGACTTTCTGGAATCAATTCTCCAGAAAAGGATGAGTGCCACTACAACAGGTCAAAGAATTTTCTAAAAGACTTATTACTTAATCAAAAAATCTTTCTTGAAAAAGATTATACTAACAAGGGAAGGTATGGTCGTTTACTAAGATATATTCATTTCAACAACAAAGATATCAATGCAGAATTAGTTTTAACAGGCAATGCGAAAGTTTATGATAAGTACGCACATGACACAAAGAAATATACTCAATTAAAAGAATTAGAAACCCTAGCCAAAAAAAATAAATTAGGCCTGTGGGCATGTTAAAAAAATTAAAAGGGACTATTTGTTAGCCCATTTTAATGAAAATCCAAGTACAGCCATGCTAATTACTTTAATCCATGGACCTCCAAAGAAAGCTCCGCTCGCGCCAGCAGCCAATCCGAACCATGATAAAAATATCAAAGGACACAAAGGACAACCCACTGTAGCAAGTCCGATCACTGTAGCAATTCCGCTAGCAGCATTTGTTCCTGCTGAACAAGTTTTAACTTCTTTAAGATTGTACCATTGAGTAGCAATAATTAATCCTATCAGCATCGGAAATCCAATTGCAAATGTCCATGCAACAGCACTCATAAAGAAACCATTTAATCCACCCATATCAATGAATGGTTTGGAATAGTTCTCTACAATTGTTAGAGGTCCCATGTACAACCACATAAAGAATGCAGATGAAATTAAAAATGTCCAAAAGTATTTTGACATTCCTAAAGCTTGTTTTGTTTTATTCATAATTTTTCCCTCCCTAAGAGTTATTTAACAAAATAGTCTTTTGTTAGCAATATATTGACTATCTTTAACAATTAAAAGAGTTTTTAATGATTAAAATAAACATTTATATATCAAAATAAACATTTAATCAATATGGAAGAAAGAATAATGATTGCACCTGTTGGAGAAAACATGGATGCATTATTTGTTGGAATGAGAGATTATCCTGTAACTAAAGTTATTTTACTAACTTCTAAAAAACTAAAAAATCTTGCAGAAAAAGCAGAAAAGGATCTAAAGAAGTTTGCTATACCTGTTAAAATAATAGAAATAGTAGGTAATGAGTGGGAAGGAATTTTTGAAAAAGTTTCAAAAATCACAAATTCAGAAAAAGAGCATGAAGTAATAATTAATACCTCTTCAGGAGATAGAAATACACAGTGTGCAATGACTTCTGCCGCTTTTGTAAATGGATTAAAAGCATTTGCAGTAATGGAAAATGAAACAATGCTCTTACCAATACTAAAATTTTCATATTATAAAACTCTAACAGATAAAAAATTAGATATTTTAAAAATTCTATATAATGATAAAAAGGGTTTTAATTCTCTTGAAGAATTAAGCAAAAAAGCAAAAATGAGCCCTCCATTAATTTCCTACCATATCAATGGTACACTGAAATCTGAAGGATTAAAGTCTTTAGGATTAGTCGAAGTAACTAACAGTAAGGGAAAAATTAAACTGGCCATATCTGTATTGGGAAAATTGTTAATCAAAGGGCAGATTAATTAAACCTTTTTTCTGGTCACTATAATTTTATAAATAGTTTAGAAATCAACATAAAAAACAGAGGTTGATTTACAGTGGAAGAATATAATGCAGAAAAACCGTGCCCAAAATGCGGATGTCCAATTAATGGAAAGACAAGAGTCGGAGGATTCATTTGGATATTTTGTGCAAAATGTACCACTATTTTTTAACAACATAAAAACATTCATTAGAAGTTTCAAAATAATCAAAATTCCAATTCAAACGATCACACATAACTTCAAACCATTTTCTTCTAGGCCTACTCATTTTTTTATTAGAAATTGTTTTAGTTGGAAAACTAACAACCAAGAATTTACTATTAATATTTTTCAATATTTCTTCACTTTTTTTATGGTGTTTAACTCCATAGTCAAACACATCTAACATCTTGAAAACAAAACAAACATCAGATTTAACTTTAGAAATATCAACTAAGAATTTTTTATCAAAAGCATTGACTAAAAAACTTCTTCCTTTGAATCCTAAAACTTTTCCAACATTTTTCAAATACTCGGCGATTAAGGAGATATCTTCCTCTACTGCATCACACCCAATATACTCCAAACCCCTAATACCTGCAAAAGGCAATGAAAATGCATTCATTCCACATCCAATATCAAATATTTTTTTAGGTTCTCCACAAACAGAAAAAATATTTCTGTAAATTGTTTCGTAATCTTTCTTTCTTTCTCTTGAAGAAGAATGCAGATGCAACATTTCTTCATGCAGTTCTAATAATTTTTCTTTATTAGTTGTTCTTTTCATTAAAGAATAAATCTGTTTTTTCTTAGCCCCTTCTCTAACCTGATAAACACTGTAGGTTTCATGTAGGAATTTTTTAACATCTTTCAAAAATTCTTTGTAAGTTTTTGTTTTAATGGGCCCTTCAATAAAAGATTTAGCTAATTTTTTATCTTTCTTTAGAAATTCTTCAATAATTGAAATTACATAAGTTTCTCCAAGTCTAGAAAACTTTTTACTACTTCTAATTTCATTACTCATTTCAATTAACTTATTCATAATAAACCTAAATAGTCTACATTAATATAATTATCTCTCTAAAATATTGAACAAATCCCAAAACTTTTAAACATCGCTAGCAACTATATAACATGCCTAAACACATATCTAAAGATTTTCCCCTATCAGAAATAACATTACGTAGATATGAAAAACCTTACAAAGTTACAAGAAGAGAAGCAATCAGAAAACTTTGTCTTTCTTTAGGATTATTACAACCAGGAGATTCGAGAGATGTAATCGTTGATGTTCTCCAAAGTATTGTCGATACAAGTAAAAAAAAGAAAATGATTTCTTCTGAAGAAGTTCAAAAGAAAGTCATAGCTTCTAGAAAAAAAAGCAAAATTCCATTAAACGGAATAGCACCTTCAAACATTAGAAGACAAATAAAAAGATTAAAAGATATTCAACTTATTGAAAATATCAAAAATGAATATAGAATAACAGAATTTGATAATCTTTCAACAGTATTTGAAGAAAGAATCCTTGACCTATATCTTCCTCAGATCACTAAAAGAGTTAAAGACTATTGCAAAGCAATTAAATAGTCAAAATATTTCTAAAACTTATGTCAATTTATGAACCAAGAGAAGACTCTTACTTACTACAAAAATTAGTAAAATTAGAAACCAAAACAACAGACAAAGTTCTAGACATGGGAACAGGTTCAGGAATTCAAGCCAAAACAGCATATGAAATCACAAAAGACGTAAAAGCAGTAGATATCAACCCAGAATGTTTAAACATAAACAATATCAAAACAATTCAATCAGACTTATTCAACAACATACAAGAATCTTATGATTTAATCATATTCAACCCACCGTATTTACCAGAAGATCCAAACGAACCAAAAGATTCAGCACTAGCAACAACTGGGGGAAAAGAAGGCCACGAAATAATCCAATCCTTCCTTAATCAAGCCAAACAACACTTAAACAAAAATGGAAGAATTTTACTATTGTACTCCTCACTATCGGGAAAAATAGAAAAAATAGCAAAAGACTACAACATAGAACAATTAGCAGAAGAGTCTCATTTCATGGAGAATCTATATGTGTCTAAACTAACTCCAAAAAGCTTATAAACCAGAAATTAATAATCAATTTACTCGGGAACTACTCACAATTGTGTGTTCGAAATGAACGGGAAAAAATCCTAGTAGAAGAGAACTTAAAATGGATAGAAAAGAAGCAATTCAAGCATTAAAAACTGTAAGAGAGAATTCTAAAAAAAGAAATTTCACTGAATCAATTGATATAATTATAAATCTAAAAGGTTTAAATCTAAAAAAAGAAGACGAAAAAATTAATATTTATATTCCTTTACCTCATTTCAGAGGGAAGAAAGCAAAAGTTACTGCTTTAGTTGGTCACGCACTTTCAACAAAAGCAAAAGAGGCTTGCGATAATTTCATCATGGAAGAGGATTTTAAATCACAAAAGAAACCAGAAATTAAAAGATTAGCAGAAAACACAGATTTCTTTATTGCACAAGCAGACATTATGCCAAAGGTAGCAGCCGCTTTCGGAAGAGTATTAGGTCCAAGAGGAATGATGCCAAATCCAAAAGCTGGATGTGTAGTTCCTTCAACCGCAGATTTAAAGGCATTAGTTGAAAGATTACAAAAATTAGTAAAATTAGAAACAAAGGGCGAACAAACAATCAAAGCAAGAGTGGGTTTAGCAAGTATGAAAGATGAGGAATTAATTGCAAACATTATGGAAATTTACAATTATGTTTTACATTATGTTCCTCAAGAACTAAACAACTTCAAGAGCATCATAATCAAGTCTTCTATGGGTGAACCAGTAAGAGTTGGAGAAAAGGTGAATAAAAAATGACCCAAAAATACGCTCCGCATATTACAGATTCAAAGAAGAATGAACTAGAAGATATAAAAAAACTATTTCAAGAGCACAAAGTAACAGGGATCATTAATTTAGAGGGATTACCGACACTTATGCTTCAAAGAATTAAATTTTCTTTGGGAAACACAATAAGCCTAAAAATTACAAAGAAACGTTTAATGAAATTAGCTTTTGAGGAATTAGCTAAAGATAACAAGAATTTAGAACAATTAAAAGAAAAATTAACTGGAATTCCCGCATTATTATTCACCAATGAAGATCCATTCATATTATATAAAAAATTAGAAAAGAGTAAGGCTTCAGCAGCAGCTAAACCTGGACAAAATGCTCCAAATGATTTAGTAATTGAAGCAGGAGAAACTCCTTTTGCACCTGGTCCAATGATCGGAGAATTAGGCATGTTAGGTCTTAAAACAGAAGTTAAAAACGGAAAAATTCATATTAAAGACGATAAAGTTTTAGTAAAAGACGGAGAAGAAGTTTCCGAACAAGCAGCAGGATTACTTTCAAAAATGGGTATTGAACCTATGAAGGTGGGATTAAATTTATTACTTACATATGAGGACGGAGAAATATTAGACAAATCTGTTCTAAACATTGATGAAGAAGTTTATGTAAACAACATAACTACGGCAGCATCCGAGTCATTCGCTCTAGCTGTTCATTTAGGAATCTTGAATAGTGAAACCATCAAACCTACAATTGCAAAAGCACAAAGAGAAGCAGCTGCAATTGCAGACTCACTAGATATTCTTACTTCAGATAATGTTGGAAGAATTTTGTCCAAAGCAGAGTCAACAGCTTCAAAATTAAATGAAAAGGTTCCAAAAGTAGATCCAGAAGCTCCTAAAGAAGATGAGAAGCCAGTAGAAGAAGTTAAAAAGCCTACTGAAGAAAAAGAAGAAGAGAAATCACCAGAAAGTGCAGAAAGCACAGATAATACTCCTGAAGAGGCAAATGGGGAGACTAAATAATATTCACTTGGAGGAATAAAACCAATAAAATGGAATACGTATATGCCGGAATGTTGATACATAAACTAGGCGGAAAAATAGATGAAGACACAGTTAAGAAAGTCATACAAGCAGCAGGTGGAACACCTGACGATGGCAGAGTTAAAGCGTTAGTAGCAGCATTAAGCGATGTTGATATCGAAGCTGCAATTAAAGAAGCAGCAGTAGCAGCTCCAGCAGCAGTAGCAGCAGTAGCAGCTCCAGCAGCAGGCGCAGAAGTAAAGAAAGAAGACAAAGAAGACAAAAAGAAATCTGCAGATGATGCAGCAGCAGGATTAGGATCTCTATTCGGTTAGAGTCCTTTTCTTTTTCTTTTTTTTTTCAAAGAATAGACACATGGAAAAACTTCTTTCTGCCCTAGAATAATACTTACAAAATGGCAGAACAAGAATCACCAGAAAAGATGGCAAAGGACGCAGTAAAGTCCGAACAAGATAGTTCTAACATCAATTCTACTGAAATTGCAGAAGCTCCTAAAGAAGAAGCTCCTAAAGAAGAAGCTCCTAAAGAAGAAGCTCCTAAAGAAGAAGCTCCTAAAGAAGAAGCTCCTAAAGAAGAAGCTCCTAAAGAAGAAGCTCCTAAAGAAGAAGTTAAAGAAGTTAAAGTAAAACCAAAATCAGATCCTAAGCAAGTTGAAGAATTAAGAAATAAATTAAACACCTTAAACACAGAAAAAGAACAATGGTTCAATAAAAAAGAAGAATTAAACACTCAAATTAAATCTCTAGTCAAAACATTAAAAGAAAATAGTTCAGAAGTAGATGTTGAAAAGAAAAAAGAAAAAGAAATTAAGACAAATAGAGATAAATTTAATAAAATATTCTTAACAAACTTAAAAAAATCAAAAGAACTAGTTGCAGAAAGAAGAACAATCCAAGAAAAATTTGGAAGAAATACTAATCCTGCAAACATTAAAGAAAAAATAGAGAAATTAGAATATTCAATCGAAACAGAAGTCTTGTCTATTAACAAAGAAAAGAAAATTATGAGCCAGATTAAAGATTTAAGAAAAGTAATAGCAGAAGCCCCAAATTTAACAGATTTTAAGACTCAAATGGATGAAATTTCAAAAGAGTTAACAGCAGCTAAAGAAGAAGCTGACAAATATCACAAAGAATTAAGAGAGTTAACAAAGATAAATAGGGATAAATTCAAAGATTATATTGAAAATTCTAAAAAAGTTAACAAACTAAAGAAACAACAAAGAGTTGCATTCAAGAAGTTTATAGGTTTAAAGAAAGAGTATTCTGAATTAAGTGCAAAACTAAAAGAAATAGCTCCAAGGGCAATTAAACAACACAGACCCCAAAGATCAAACCATCATAGACCTAAAAGAAACAACAATCAAAGAAGAACACATACTCCTGATATCAAACATCTTCAAGAAAGTTTCATAGATACTGCAAAACTAATTGAAGAAAGAGTAAGGGATGTAGAGCAAAAAATAAAACAAAAGAAGAAATTAACTACCAAAGATATCATTGCAATGCAAGGTTCAAAAGAGTAATTTTTTCAAATAATTATAATCTCCCACAATTGGAATTTCTTTAATTTTATAATTCTTAACTAAATATATCCAAATCACTGCAACATAAGTTCCAGATAGTATCTTCCATGTAAACAAATGTAATCCAATAAATAAATTAATGTTCTCATTAACCAATAAATAAGCCAAAACATCAATTCTGATTAAATTTGCTAAAAGAATCAATAATGATCCCACAAAAAATAGGTTCATTCCTTTTCTAAATGAGATTCCTCCAGTAAGCAATATCAAAATTGCTAAAAACATATATGCTCCGACAGCAGCACAAGAACTAACATATTCTATGCTTCTGCTTCCTAAGATTATCAAATTATCATTTAATATCACAGGATTAAAAAATAATTTCAATTGCAAATAACTTAAAATCAACGAAAATTTAGTAATAATCCAACTATATGAACTAGCAAAGATTATCAAAAATATTGAAAAAACCAATCTCAAAATCAACGAAAATTCTCTTTTCATAGCAATAGGGCTCATATTTTTTATTTAAACCTTCTGCAAAAATAAGAAAACTCATATAAATAAGCCCTTCTCAATATTTCTCATGAGAATAAACAGAAAGATCTTTGTAGGTTTTGGAGTAATGGTTGCATTCTTAATTGTAAGTGCAATCATAAGTACATTATATACTTTAGAGATCAATAGTCAACTTACAAAAATTACCGAAGAAATCAATCCTTTAGAAGATAATGTTCAAGATATGATAAGCATTCTTTGGAAAGGAAATTATATTGTTCAAAGATATTCTACTGAAGAAAATAGGGAGATCTTAGAGGATTTAAGATATGAATTTGCGTATACTAATGAATTATTTCTCAAAAAAGCAGACTTGGTTACAGAAACAATGGGGGATGGCCCTATTTCTACAAAGGTAAAGGGCGCAAAAAATAAACAAGAAACATTTTACCAATTAGCAACAAAATTAATGGATAATAGAGACGAAGAGATAAGCAGGGGTGTAATTTACGGTAGTTCTTCAGCATTAGTGCAGTATAGTATAGCTAAACAATTAGAAAGAGACGTAGTTGATGCAGTCGAATCATTACAAGAATCCTTATCTGATTTTTCAGGAATTAAAGGAGAAGCAAACAAACAATCAAACAAAGCAGTAAAAACCGCACTACTGATGATATTTTTAGTAACTGGATTCGGTTTATTAGTTGCGTTCGTAGTATGGGAGTCATTAAAAAAAACAATCACAGCCCCAATTAAATCACTTTCAGATGCAGCTTCAAAAATAACTAACGGCGATTTCAATGTTGAAGTAAAAGTAGAAGAAAATAATGATGAATTAACAGATTTAGCATTTACCTTTAATCAAATGATTAAGAGTATAAGGAAAGTAGTTGAAGAGAGTCCAAGATTAAAGAAATTCATAAATTTAAAAGGGCAAAAGGAAAAGCTTTCACAAAAATATATTTTAGATGAGGGGACAAGCTATCTTCTAAAAGATCCTTCTTCAGAAGAAGCATATGAAATTCTATTAGAAAAATCTTCTAAAGACTTTTCTCCATTTTTAATCACTAGAAATAATCCTAAAAACATAGAAGAAAAATATGGCATTGCTAAAAAGAATATCATCTGGTTATCTGAAGAAAAGAAAACAGGAATCAATACTACGTCTAATCTAAATCAAATTCAAAAACAATTAATTGATTTAATCTCAAAGGATAAACTAATAATTCTTTTAGATCGTTCAGATTATATTTTAAACAAATATGGATTTGAAAATTTTCTTAAATTCATTACAAACCTTAATGATAAGATTATGACGAGAAAATCAATATTCATACTTCCAATAGATCCGGAAATCTTCAGTAATAAACAGTTATCATTATTAGAAAAAGAACTACATAAGCCCCCTCAACAATCAGTAAATCTAAAGATTTCAGATGAGCTTAGGGAGATACTTAAATTCATATCAAATCAACAGTCAATAAACCAAACAGCTACTTACAAAGATGTAGGTAATAAGTTTAAGATTACTGCCCCCACAACACAAAAGAAAGTAGAAGAGTTATTAGCTATGGGCTTAATAGGAGTTTCTAAGAGGGGAAGAAACAAAGTAATTTCTCCCACAAGAGAAGGAATAAGAGTTCTTTCAAATTCATGATTTTCACTATTTTTAACTATTTTTTACTTTCACTATCCATTTATTTTAATTATCTTTATAAAGAAGACTAGATTCTATACCTCAAGAACCACAAAATACAATTGTTAATCAATTGCATTTGAAACCTCCGTTCATTTGGTTTGTCTTTACGAGACTCTCGGGCGCCTTTCCCGGGAGATCTTAACTTTTTTAATATCGCAACCTTTTTTAATCAACTATAATCATTCTATTATATGGTGGCCGAGGTGACAGAGATTCCATTTTTTATCTTATTAGATAGATTTAAAGAAATTTTTCTAGCCCCTGCAAATTACCCTGAAATGCTTTGGATTGCAGCACCTTTAATAATCACTTTATTTCTTACAGAACTTTATTTCTCAAGATATCAGTTTGAAGAATTAGGGTGGAATAGTGCATATGGTAATGCCTTAGTTGTAGTGTTTGTTGCGTTAGATATTTTCAGATATTTATTCAACCATCAGATGTTAGAAACCATGTCACTTAAATTAGCATTAGCAATATCAGTAGCAATGTTGGCAGTATTACTAACAGTAATTAATTTCCTCCACATACTTCCAGAAAATATGGCGTATGGGTTAAGTTCAAAACTTCCTCTGAACTTCATAGCATACATCGGATTAATTTTAATCTATTCAGAAATTCCTATTGACTTCTTAACTTTGGCAGCATCAATAGTTCTTTTAGTAATAGTCTCAACAGTAATAATTTTACTTAGATCCTTAATTCCTACTTCAACAGAAGTAGCAGAATACTAAAGACTTTTTTCTTCTAAAGAAAGCTTCCCTTCAATAGCGGAACTGTTTATGTTTGAAAACTTAATCTTAATTCTTCCACCCGGCCCAACATCTTTTAGTAATTCTTTAATTTTTTTAAATTTAGATTTAGCCAATTTTTTATCTATTGGTTTTTTATTGGAATTAATTGTATTCTTAGGAACTAAAGTGTTAATAGATAAACTAATTTTTCTACTAAAAATTTTACAACAGTTTTTAACAAATTTAGAAATTTCAACAAGATCTTCTTCAGTCTCATTTTCAAATCCAATCATGATATACATTTTTATTTTTTTAAAATTCAATTTCTCTGCTTTTTCTAACAATGAATAGTATGCCTCATCTTTCACCTTTTTACCAATATCAAACCTAACTCTCTCACAGCTCTCAGGAGCGATAGTAAGAGATTTCTGTCCCCCTAACCCAATAAGCTTCAAAGTCTCCTCATCAACCATCTCTGCACGCAAGGAAGGTACACTAAACTTCAGTTCCTTGTCAATCAAATACTGTAAAATTTCTTTTTGTTTAGGATGAACAAATGAGGGTGCGTAGATTACTACTTTTTCCCTTTCATTAATCTTTAAACCCTCGTCAATTATTTTTTTTAATTTCTCAACACTTCTATATCTAAATTTACCGGAGATGGTAGGAATTACACAAAACTCACAATTAAACGGGCAACCCCGTTCAAGTTCTAAAATAAATGATTTACCGAACACAAATTCGTCCTTATCTTCAAGGGGTAATGGTTGAACTAATGGGTATGGTGCAGTTTCCAAATCCACAACACCATAACTTTTTATTTTAGTTAAACCCGGAACATAAACGCCTTCAATATCACACACACTTTCTAAAAAAGATTTTTTAGAAAAATTTTCTTTACCTTCTTCATCTAACTGTTTACTATACATATCTAATACTTCTACTAAGCTATCTTCACAATCCCCTAAAAAGAAAACATCAAGATAGTCTTCCATCGGAGCAGTATTCAAACTAACGGCGGGCCCCCCACCAAAGAAGATCTTCCAATTCTCTCGTTTCTCTTTTTCTCTAGGGATATTGTTCTTATCTAATATCTTAAAGAAATTAAAATAATCTAATTCATATTGAAATGTAAATCCTAAAAACTCAAAACCCTTCAAATCAGAGTAATCTAAGAATCTTCTTTTACAACTCCAATCTTTAAGGCCATTAACTAAATTATAGATTATCAATGGGCCAAGTCCATAAATCCCCCCATAATAGAGATTAGGAAACATAATCGCAAGATTCTTTCTTTTACTATCCCATCCCTTCTCAATCACTGGGCTTTCTTTAAGTTCCTTAATTTCCTTGAATTCTCGCATTTTAGACTATTTAGCTCCAATTATGGTAAAATAGTTACCAAAACCTTTAAATACTTTTATTATAGGTCAGTAATAACAAAAGGGGTAAATCAAGAAAGAAATAAAATTACCTCAAAATGTTACAAAAAATAAAATTCATGTTTTTATGGATATTAGTTCTAGCAGTAATACCTGCAGTAAACGCAAATATCGCCGGTCTAACTTTAGACAGCACAAATGCTTCAGTAGATCTTCTTCAAAATGATGTGTCGTCCTTCGATATTATCTTTACAAATTCAGATACAGATAACATTACAATTAATTTTTCACATTTAGAAATGTTAGACGATGATAATGAGCAATTAGAATTAACATTTCCTACAAATTTTACAATACATGCAAATAGCAACGCAACATTAACAATAGATGTTGAAGCAGACAACAAATTAGATTTAGGAAGCTATTCCTCAACATTAACATTTACAGACATTAATTCATTACAAATAGAAACTTTCAGTTTCACTTCAACAGTTGAACCGGGTTTTTGTGATTTTGGAAGAGTTGGAACTTCACTATTAATAGACATTAAAGATCCAGACACTGGAGACGATTATTCTCCTGGAGATGTAATTGACATTGAGGTCGATGTAGACAATTTAGGAACAGCTGATCTAAACGTACAAGTAGAAGCATTCCTATATTCAGACAATATCATAATTGAAAGTGCATCATCCGCAACAGAAAACATCAGAGATGGAAAGGATGAAACTTTTTACATGACTCTTAAGATACCAACAGATAATGACGATATAGATGAAAACAAAGACTATGAGCTTTACATAATCGCTTATGATGACGATAATGACGATGAAGAGTGTACACAAGCAGATATTAATATAAATATTGAATTAGAGAAGCACCAAATAACATTAGAAGACACTACAAGATTTATTTCTTCTTCAACACAATGCGGTTCAGAAGTTTCTCTTATTGTAGATGTAATTAACACTGGGGACAAAGATGAAGATGTAATGATTGTTGTAGAAAACAGCGAGTTAGGAATTTATGAAACTTCAGATACTTTTGAATTAGAAGATTTTAATTCAGATGATGACAATCAAGCTTCAAGAACATTTAATTTTGAAATTCCTTCAAATATCCAAGAAGAGGTTTATAATTTCGTAGTAAATGCAGTTTATTCTGGAAACTCAGAAAAGATAACACTTCCTTTAGATGTGTGGTCATGTGAATATGTTGACACAACAAGTCCAGATTATAGCCAAGCCTCATTATACTTTAAATCAGAAAAATTAATTTCAACAACTGAAGGAAAAGCAAATACAGTCCATTTAGTTTTAGAAAACAATGCACCTACAACTCAAATTTACTTTATTACTTTAGAAGAAGTATCTGATTTCGCAGAGACAACTTCAAAGACAGTAACTTTGGAAGCCGGTCAATCAACAAACGTATTCTTACCTTTAGAAATTTTATCAGATGCTGAAGAAGGAACATATACAGCAATGGTTCAATTAACAGATGGATCAGATATCTTAGCATCAGAGACATTAACAGTCTCTGTTGGTGTTGAAGAATCAAAAGACTCAGTTAGTCTTTTCTCAGAGACAACTCCTAAGGATCTTGTTATTTACAACGTAATACTCTTTCTTATTGTAGTTCTTATCATAGTTCTTTTAAGATATATATAAGAACCCATAAGTTTTATAAACAGTTACGACTAAAAAATGATAACAGAATATAGTCATATTCAAACAAATCAATGGACATCAGTCCAGGGGGATTTAATAAGATGAAAATGAACAAAGTTATTGTAATGAGTGTTTTTGCACTTTTAGCAGTATGCTTAGCTCCAATTATGGTAAGTGCAGGTAGTCTATCACTTGATACAAATTACTCAAGCACAGTTCCTACATTCGGAGACGATGGATTTGAAGCCTCAAATTCTCAACACGACGATGATGAAGATCAAGTCGTTAACGACACAGCAAGCATTTCTTTAAGCAATGACCTTGGAAGTGATTTTAATATTACTGGAATTACATTATCGGATGCTAAATTTGGTTTAACACCTGCAGATTTTGATTTTACTAATGCAATTGGTGTTCAAATTGTAAATGGAACAACACCTACAAGCATTTCAATTATGGCTACAATCCCAGAAAATCTGGACGCAGTAGATACTGATTATAATGCTGTAGCAATGTATGTTGGTGAATTAACAATTGATGCAACCAATGCAACTGGAAGTGCTACTTCAATTATTTTTGACATTTACATGCAAAGAGAAAACAAGTTAGTAATTGATGACTTAGATGCATTAATCAACAACAAAGATTCTGAAAGCAACATTGAAAATGATGATGACATCAAAGACTTAGGTCCTACAGATGTAATCGATTTCAGTATTGTTCTTGAAAGTATGTTCAAATCCAAAGATAACATTGACATTGAAGATGTTGAATTAGAAATAACTTGTGATGAAGATAGTGAATTAGAATTCTCACCAGACGATTTAATCGATATTGGAGATATGGGGACTAAAGACACTGTTGATGAAGAAATAACAATTGAAATTGATGAAAGCGCAGACAGCGTAGACTCAACTACTTGTTATTTAACTGTAAGTGGTACAGATGAAAACGGAGCTCTTCACGGTGAAGAAATCTTCTTTAATCTAGACATTGACAGAGAATCACATAATATCGTAATCAGAGACGTAAGAATAAGCCCTACAGCTTTAACTTGTGATGATTCTTCATTCCAAGTATCAGTTGATATGCTTAATCTTGGGGACAAAGATGAAGATGAAGTTGCTGTTCAAATACAAAGTGTAGCATTAGGAATTACAGAAAAACTAACAAACTTAGTTATGGATCAAGACGATAAGTCTACTGAAACATTCATTCTTCCTGTAAACACTGAGGACTTAACAGATGACACATATGCCCTTTTAGTAACAACTTTTTACGACACTACAAGACAAACAGATAGTACAATTGTTCAATTAGAAAATCTATGTAATGCAGATGCAGACAGTTCAGACGATTCAACAGAATCAGACGATTCAGTTTACACTGACGCAATTACATTAGACCAAGATACAATTACTACTACTTCCGGAAAATTAGTTAGCATTAAAGTTCAACTAACAAACGATGGAAATAGCCCTGTTGATTATGTAGTATCTTTAGAAGATTTAGAAGATTTTGCAAGTTCTACTTCAAACAAGAATGTACACTTAAACCCTGGCCAAACATCAACTGTTTTCCTTAACATGAAGGCAAATGACGATGTTGAAGATGGTGCAATGTACACAGCAAGCGTAGTTGTTAAAGACTCAAACACTGGAAGTATTCTAGAAACAGAAACCTTCACAGTAGAAGTTGGAAACGATGCAGGCGCTAGCTTTGAAATGAACTCAAAACTACCATTAACCGTATTAAATATTGTACTAGTAATAGTTGCAGCATTTTTAATCAAGTTAATCTTTAGTGGAAAAAGAAGAAAAAAGGCTTCCACCAAAAAGAAAATGGCAGATTTTGACTCAAACCATTCTGTAGTCTTAAAAAAGAAGAAATAAGCTAAAAGCTTATTCTCTTTTTCTTTTTTTTAATTAAGTAATAGATAGATCTATGTAAAAATAAAGGCACTGGCAGGATTTGAACCTGCGAATAATCGCTCTGCAGGCGACCCCCTTAACCACTTGGGCACAGTGCCAAAGCGGACCCGACAGGATTTGAACCTGCGACCTACAGCTTAGAAGGCTGTCGCTCTATCCAAACTGAGCTACGGGCCCGTGCAAGAAATAATGTTTCAAAGAGAGTTTTAAATCTTTCGAATAGCTCTTTTTCTTATAAAATATCCAATAACTAAGATTATTACCAAGATTTTCCACCAGTTAAATTCTTCTTCAGCAAGTTCTAATTCGTTTCCCATTTCAGAAATATTGACTTCAATAATTTCTTCTTCAATAGTTTCTAAATTTAGTTCAATTTTTTCTTCTTTTTCTACAATTGCATAATATCCCATGTCTGGAAGTTCAGCCAGATAGTAAAATTCATCAGAATTTTTCCCAAAATAGTCTACATTAATATCTGTGTTAGTCCATCCATTCAGTTCATAGAAATAAACATCTATTCCATCAATCAACAACCCTCTGTCTTCAATCCATTTAGCATCAATACTTAATTTAACTCTCAAAAAATCCAAAACACTAGAATTAATCTTTTCGTCGGCCTTTATTCTAAAATAACTATAAACATTTTTAGAAGAATCTAAATCTGCCATACCTAATGGGAATGTAGTAACTCTTTCAGGAATAGGTCTTCCCGCCCAAACATGTTCAGACAATCTAAATTCCATAGACTTAACAGGTTCAGAAAAATGAAGAGTTTTCATTACCTTGTGTGCAGCAATACGTGGCACACTTCCGCCCTCAAAAGTAGAATTAATTGTAGTAGTAGTATTTACAGTTTCATTCGCTGCTGAAACTAAATCGCTTCCTAAAAATACTAAACATATTACAGAAAATACCCAAAATCCCCTCATTTTCATAATAATTTCAAGTGATTGAGGGTTTTAAACTTTCCCAATACATAAACATTTTAAATCAATTAAACGCCAAAATCGTATGGAATTTAATAAAATCTCTGAGAAATGGCAAAAAAAATGGGAAGCCGAAGAAATATTCAAAACTACAGAAGATAAGAAAAAAGAGAAATGTTACGTTCTAGAAATGTTCCCGTATCCTTCATCAGACGGATTACATATGGGCCATGCATTTAATTATACTATTGGAGATATTTATGCAAGATTTAAAAGAATGAGCGGATTTAATGTTCTTTATCCTATGGGCTTTGACGCATCAGGATTACCTGCAGAAAATGCAGCAATCAAAGCAAATAAACATCCAAAAGAATTCATCACAAAAGCAATAAAAAATTATATTAAACAAATGAAAGATCTTGGACTAAGTTATGATTGGTCAAGAACACTAAAAACCTGCGATCCAAATTATTACAGGTGGAATCAATTTATCTTCTTAAAATTCTTAGAAAAAGGGTTAGCATACAAAAAGAAATCAGCTGTAAACTGGTGTCCTGAATGTAAAACAGTTTTAGCAAATGAACAAGTACATGATGGAAAGTGTTGGAGACATGAGTCAACAGATGTTGAATTAAAACAATTAAATCAATGGTTCATTAAAACCACAGATTATGCAGATGAATTACTAGACAAGATAGATGACTTAGATTGGCCAGACAGAATTAAATCCATGCAAAAGAATTGGATTGGAAAGAGTTATGGTACAGAAATAAACTTCGAAATAAATGGAAAAACTTGGCCAATATTCACAACAAGACCAGATACAGTATTTGGAGTTACTTTTATGGTTGTATCTGCACAACATCAAGAATTAGATTCATTAGTTACAGAAGAACAAAGAGAAGAAGTAGATAGATTTCTTAAGAAAATTAAATCTGTAAGCGAAAAAGAAATGATGCTCATTGAGAAAGAAGGAGTTTTTACAGGAAGTTATGCAGTTCATCCATTAACTCAAGAAAAAGTGCCTGTATACGTAGGAAACTTTGTACTTGCAGACTATGGTACAGGAATGGTTATGTCAGTTCCAGCCCATGATCAAAGAGATTTTGATTTCGCAAAGAAATACAAAATAGAAATGAAAGAAGTAATCTCCTCAAAGAACCAAGAATTAACTCAGGCATACAAAGGAGAAGGGAAGTTAATCAATTCAGAAGAATTTAATGGTACAGAAAGTAAAGAGGCAAAAGATAAGATAACTCAATTATTACAAAAAAATAAATTAGGTAAGAAAACCACACAATTAAAATTCAAAGACTGGTTAGTTTCAAGACAAAGATATTGGGGAACTCCGATTCCAGTTATTAACTGTGAATCTTGTGGGCAAGTTCCGGTTTCAGAAAAAGATTTACCAATAGAACTTCCATATGATGTTAAATTCGGAGAGGGAAATCCCTTAGAAACAAACAAAGAATTCACAGACGTACCTTGCCCTAAATGTAATTGGGATGCAAAGAGAGAAACAGATACAATGGATACTTTCTTTGATAGTTCTTGGTATTATCTAAGATACTGCGATCCAAATGCAAAAGAAATGTTTAATCAAAAGGCAGTAGATTATTGGATGCCTGCGGATTTCTATATTGGTGGAGCAGAACATGCATGCATGCATTTAATTTATGCAAGATTTTTCACAAAAGCACTAAGAGATTTAGGGATGTTATCCTTCGATGAACCATTTACTAAACTTTTCAATCAAGGAATGCTTCATGCACAGGGCGGAGAAAAAATGTCTAAATCAAAAGGCAATGTAGTCCTACCAGAAGTAATCTCTAAAAAGTACGGGGTAGATTCTGCAAGATTTTTCTTAGTTTCATTAGCAGCTCCAGATAAGGCAAGAGATTGGGATGAAAAAGGAATAGACAGTACTTTCAAATTCTTAAACAGAGTTCACGAATACATCAAAACTGTAAAAGTTGGAAAATCAACACCAAGAACAGAACATAGAGTAAATAGGGCAATTGAACAAATAGAAGAAGATATTCAATCATTTAACTATCACACTGCAACAATTAAACTAAGAACTTTATTTGATAAATTAGAATCGCAAATTTCTAAAAAAGATCTAGAAAGTGTAATCAAATTATTCGCACCTTTCTGTCCACACTTAGCAGAAGAATTTTGGGAGATTATTGGAAATAAACCTTTTATTTCATTAGAATCTTGGCCAAAAGTAAACAAATCTAAAATCAATGAAAAGTTCGACAAAGAAGAAGAATTCACAGACAAGGCAGTTTCAGATATAATCAACATTCTAAATTTAATCAAAACAGAAACAAAGAAAGTTTACCTTTATGTGCTTCCAAATGATTTGGAATTCTACAACATAGAAAACATTTCAAGAAGAACAAACAAAGAGATAGCAATCTACAAAGTAAATGATAAAGACAAATACGATCCGGAAAATAAATCAAAGAAATCAAAACCAGGAAAACCTGCAATCTTTATTGAATAATTAATTTTCTTCTAAATCTTTCAAGAATCTTTTCAAAGTTTTAGGAACATGTTCTATTTGAGTTTTCAAAACGTGAGCAGTTTTTTCTAGAATTTCCTTATCGCTTAAATCTTCCACATCACCAGAGTATTCAATCGGAATTCCTTTTTTCTTTTTAACATTAAATTTCCAAAACTTAAACACTTCAGATGCTTTAATTGCAACACCCTTTTTCCCAATGCACAATATCTCTGCAGCTTCTCCAAGTAACCCGTCTTCTTTTCCAAGTTCTTTTTTCGCAGCTTTCCCTGCAACATATTCAATTCTTACAATACTATCGCTAATCTTACTACTCCTAGTAATCTTCAATAGCTTAACTTCAGAAGTATTATTCAAATGAGTTCCCCCACAAGCCTCAACATCAACTTCAGGAATATTAACGATTCTCAGCATCTTTCCAGGAACCACCCCACCTTGATAGATTCCTACCCCAAACTTATTTTCAGCCTCTCCACGCTCAATAAATTCTAAATGTATATTTATATCTCCAGAAATAATTTTATTTGCTTCTGCTTCAATTTTAGCAATTTCTTTTTCATTAAGTGAAGAAAAATGAGTTAAATCTAATCGTCCCTTGTCTATGCTTTTATGTGCACCTGCTTGATTAATATGGTTTCCCAATACTCTTTTTGCCGCAGCATTAAGTATATGTGCTCCAGTATGGTGTTGACTTAATTGTAATCTTCGCGCCCCATCAATTTTACATTTAACTTTTTTTCCAACTTTAAGGGTACAATCTTTATCTAAAATATGCACAACAATATTTCCTTGCCTCACAACATCAACTACTTTCAAACCTTCAATTGTTCCAACATCATGAACTTGTCCTCCTCCGGCAGGATAGAAATAAGTTTCATCTAAAATCAAATACTTTCCACTACAATTCAAAATTTCAGCATTAAATTCTAAAACAGAATAATCATCATAGTATTTAACTTCAGTAGCAGGAATTCCTTCTAAATCAAGATCTAATTTTTTAGTCACCATTTGAGCCCTTTCACTCTTCTCATGTTTTTCTGCAACTAGTCCATAAAAGTTATCTGGGACTTCCACAATTTCTCCCAGTTTTTCAGCTTCATCTTTAATTAATTCTGGAGAAATTCCTTTCTCATCATAAAGTTTAATCAATTCATTAACGCCAGTCTTTTTTTTTGCAATTATATTTTTAACAACTTGTTTGGATTTTTGTCTAGTTGCCTGATATTTTTCAATCTCCACATTCAATATTTTTTTAACATCTTCTAGATTCTCCTGTAGTTCTGGGAATGTAACTCTCAAATCCTTAGCATGCCATTCACATATTTCTCGTAAATCTAAATTCCAGCCATATCTCTCTACAAAGTCTAAAGCCCTTCTAAGCATAACTCTAATATTATACGCTTGTCCAGAATTACTTGGTAATGCTCCATCACCTAATAAAATCAATAGGGATCTAGCATGTTCAGCAACAGAATAAGCTCCAGCCAAGGGTAACACATTTTCTTTTAGTTCTTTAACATCCACACCAACTTTACTTGCAACTTCTTTCCAAGTTCTTCCAATATCTTCAACTTCGTCAACATTTAACATTCCGGCATAAGGAACATATTTTTGAATAATTGCCTTATCATATTTTACTCCACTAATATTAAATATCTTTTTCAAAACTTGTGGGAACGTAGCATCATAAATTGTATTTGCCCCCTGTGAGAACCAAGCATTTCTTTCCATACCCATACCCATATCTAAAACTTTTAATTTTAATTCCTTAACACCTGTTTCAGTTTGTTCATATAACATATAAACTTGATTTCCAATTTCACATCCTCTTGAAAAGAATTCCATACAACAACCCAGATTTCCTCCACCTGCCCAAGAATCTTCATGGATGGTTAGTTCATCTTTGCTTAAACCCAATCCTTCAGTCATCCATTTATACAAATCTCTAAATACTTTTTCTTGATCCCATTTTTCTTTCTCAACAAATTGATGTTGTCCAATCATATTGAATACTGTATTATGGGCTCCACTAATTCCTACATTGTCTATATCTACAGTTCTAAAACAAAATTGAGGGATGATTAAAGGATTTGCAGGAGGAGTAGCCTCGCCACTAATAACATAAGGTTGAAATGCAGCAATTGATGCATTAGTAAAATCCATAGTTGGATTCCATCTTGCTACGATAGGATATCTTTTTACAGGGGTATAATCTAAATTCTTGAACATCTTTGAAAATTTATGCCAAACTTCTTTGTATTCTAGTGAATTTTTAGCAGGACTTTTACCAATAAAACTAAATGTTTCATTTGGAACACATGCAGGATCTCCACAAAGTTTCCTTCCATTTTCGGTGCTCCAGAAAGCCTTTTTACAGGAGTCACAGATTCCTCTAAGAAATCCTTCTTCTTTTAGAATACGGGTGGGATAGTATTTATCTGGATCTTTCATAAAAATAGGTAAATACTTCTTTTTGATATCTTTATCACTCAACATATTAAGAATCTTCAATTAGAATTATATAAAATTATCCAATTACTTATCAGGGAATAGGTTCTTCAATTTAGCCAATCTTCCTCGAATATCGTCTAAATTTCTTCTAAGATCTTCACGCTCGCTCAAATTAGCAACCTTCTTCCTTAAAATCTTGGGGTCTCTACCTTTAATCCTATCTAGTTCTTTTTTAATTTGGCCCACAGGTTTAATTTGTCCACCCATTTCTTCAGCCATCTCTTGTTGCATCAATATTCTCAATTCTTCTCTCTTAGCCCTCATTTTCTCTTCTTGAGGTATTGCAGGTAATAATCTTTCGAATTGTTTAACTGATTTTTTTAAGTCAGTCAAATTATTCTTTAATTGGGTCATAAGTTTCTTTTTTTGTTTACTTAGTTCCTTAAGATTTGATTCAGAATTAATTGCATCAGTAGAAATTACTGCACATTCCATAATTTCTTTCCTAAGCTCTAAAGGCTCATCTATTTTAGCGTGAACGGACATCTTATATTTCAAAAAGTTTTTTGTCCACTCCAACTAATTTTTCCTTTATGTTACTTAGTGCAGTTTCACAATTACTCAACTCTAATTGTTCCTGAGATTTAATTTCATTTAATCTATCTAAAGTGTATTCAACTTCTCTAATTTTTTGTTTCAACACTTCAATGTTATTCATTGCTTCTTTGTAATCATCAATTTGTACAAAAACCGGCCTATTGTCTCTAACACCTTTTGGAATGTTTATGTCTCTGTCAGGTATTCTGGGTAATTCAATAGCTGTTCTTTTCATCGGTAATCTTTCTTCAACTGGTGGCATTTCAAAATTATCCGCTTCAAAAGAATTTCCTCTAGAAAACGGTGAACCTTCTCCAATACCTTTAGTATCTTTAGGTAAGAATTCGTCAAAATGTTCATTACTCAGTCTTTCAGGATAGGTCGGTTCTTTTCGTCCTATTCCACTCTCTCTAATTGGCATGGTTTCTTCTTTAAGATTATTAATTGGGCTCTCTCCCATAATTGGACCTATTGGTTCAGTTGGAGGTTTGTTAAAAGCAGATTCATAATCGGGCATGCCTGGTTCACCTAAGTCACTTAAATGATTTAAATCTCCTTCTTCGCCGAATTTCGGCAATTCTGGAAGTCTAGATACACTCCTCTTCTTTTTTTTACCAAATAACCCCATTTTTCACCTCTAATGTTTATAAGTACCTTTATTAATTTTTCTTTTTAATTAATTCTTCGTTCTTTATTTGTTTTCTTAATTCTGTAAGTCTTAACATGAATTTATAGTAATCGTCTTCAGATATATTCACTATTTTTTCTTTAAGTAACTTATCATGTCTTATTTCTATTTCTTTAAGTTCATCTTTTTCCTTGTTAGTTTTTGTATTTCTAAATGCGTCATCAATATTGAACTTTTCAACACGCCCACCATAGAACATATTCTTTGCCTGATCATAATGTTTCTTTTTAATTAAATCTCTCATTTGGTCTAATTTTTCCATACTTAAAACTTCAGTTTTACCTGTTATTTTATTAAATGGGGCTTCCCTATCTATCTTTTGTTTCATCCCTTTACGCTTACTTCCTCTAATCTTTTCTAAAACATCTAGATAATTACACAAGTATTGCATAATTTTATCTAATAAGGTTCTATTCTTTTTACCTAAGATTATTACAAGAGAAGAATATATATCGAATAACTGAAGATATTCTTTTCTTCCATCATTTAACTTTCCTTTAATTATTAATTCATTTACTCTCTCAGCACTAGTATTAAATTCAGATATTAATTTATTTTTTTCTTTCTCTCTCTTTTTCCTTTTTTCCATATCTGATTTTGCTATTTTTGTTTTAGTTAATTTATTTGCTTTTTCAATCATTTTCGCTTTCTTTTCATCAAATGGCGGTGCAGGATTAAGGTATACTATTTTCTTCTCTTTAGCCGTTAATCCACTTTCAATAGCTTTTCTAACCTTCTCTTCTCTTTCCTCTTTCTTTCTCAAATATCTCTGTTCAGCTTTAAGTTCTAAATCAGTTTTGACTCCAAATTCATACTCTCTCCAAACAAAGACTAAAAATACAATAAAAATAAAGAAGATAATATAAAAATAATAATTAGTTTCAGGAACACTAAAGTCTTCAGGAAACCCTTCATCTTTTTCTTCTGTTAGGAGAATATTAATTTCAGGAATTAAACCTTCAGAACAAAGTCTAGTTGCTGCTTCATCTCCAACACTAACTAAGACACAATCATCTTCAATCACAGCAGTAACGTTTTTCTTTTCTCCTTCTGGACATTCAAAGTCTCTCAATAAATTTCCAATAACAATTATATCTTGTTCTCCAATTCCCCCTTCAATCCAACAAACTAAATTGTCATTCAATTCATTTGTGGCTTCATCAGAATCTAAACTTACATTATAGTCTTCACCCAAATCCCCCATAATAACAACAACTTCCCCAGTAATTGCACCCCCTCCTATCTCAAAATTAGAAACTAAAGTAGTAAGGCCAAATAAAATAATTAATACTGAGATTGAAGCAACTACTATTCCTGCATCCTTAAGTGATTCCATCAACCCTTTCTGTTTATTTGTTATCATAGTTGTAACGCTATTGCCTCTGGAATTATCTTAGAACAAGATGACGCAATTTTACTCAAGCTTAATTTAAGTTTTCCATCAACGTTCAAATCCCTAATTTCATTTTTTAATTCATATAGCTCATTAAGTTTATCCACCTTATAATCACAAAACAGCCTATAAAGCACTTCAAGCAACCCATTTACTTTTTTTACTTTCTTAACTACTTTAAAATCTTTCAATCCTATTTCACAAAGATCTTCCAGACTATCTCCAATCTCCTCAAGGGTAGAAATAATGTTATAATAAATCGGAGATTTGTTATTTTCAACAATCCCCCCCTTATTGATAATTCTAGCACAGAAATCACATAACTTATTTATTTTTTTATCTGAAACCTTTTTTATTCTTTCGAGGACCACCTTATCTTTATTGTTCATAGCATCCACCATATCTTCAGAAGTATTAACTAACGTAATAAATATTCTCATCAAAGCATTAGAAAATTCTTCACGATTAACTTTAGATATCTCTTTAATCTGCACATAGTTTTTTCTCTGAGTCATAATCTCCATGCCCACCAAATTATCTACTGCAGAACTAATTACATCTAACACCGTCTCTTTTTCCCAAGTATTTTTGTTAATTACTTTTTCTGTATCAAAAACAAGTTCAATTTCCTCACTCCCTCCACGATAAGCAGAATAAATTGTGTAATAAATCAAATTAGCATTAAGACCAGTAAGATTGATTCTCAAAGCTTCGCCTTTTTTCAATCTCTGACTTTCTAAAAGAAGATTTGATCCATTTTCGGTAATCTCTATTTCATCCCCTTTCTTAATACCGAACGCCTTAACCCATTTACTCGGCAAACTAACCATTAGTGTACTGGGCCCTATTAATGATACCTTTCTCTTTACCATAACTAAAAAAAGTAGGTCTTATTTATATATTTATAGATATTATAATATTATAATTATTATTATAATTTAATCAATATTCTTTTGTATTCTCGGATATTCTTCACATTAGTCGTAAATACGACAAAAAAACAAGAGGTGTTTCGAAATGAAAATTACAAAAAAAGACGTAAAAATTATTTCCCATATGAGAAATAATTCAAGAGAGATGCTAACAAAGATCTCTAGAAAGACAGGGTTACCTGTATCAACCATTTTTGATAGAATTAAGATGCATACTGGAGGATTTATTAAAAAAAATACATCCTTACTAGACTTTCAAGCATTAGGATTCAATAGCAGGGCAAAAGTAATCCTCAAAGTTGAAAAATCAGACAGAAATGAAATTAAATCACTATTAACCCTAAATCATAATGTTAATTCTCTTTATAGAATAAATAATGGGTATGATTTTATGTTTGAAGCAATTTTTAGAAATATGAAAGATTTAGAAGATTTCATTGGAAACTTAGAAGAAAAATTTAGCATAATTGAAAAACATGTTTACTACGTTATTGATGATATTAAAGAAGAAGAGTTTTTAGCAAAAGAAAATGCAGTTCAACTAGCGTTTACTTAGAAACTATCTTATTTGGTTCAACAGTAATCCCCTTATTACTTATGCCCATTTGCATAGTTTTTTCAGGTATTTTTGTGCCCCTCATCTTAAGAATTTCCAAAGCCCTTTCACGTTTACCATTTTTCTTAAAATGGTGTAATGCAATTATACTATCAACTTCAAATGCAAAATCGGATTCAATTTCATCAGCATTAACATCACTAGCTTGTCCAGTGAGCACTGCAGTACAACCCCATTTACCAAATAATTCAAATAATCCTAAAGAAGATTCACGTTTAGTAATCTCATTGATAAATAACATTGAAAATGAACTAATTGAGTCAACTACAATTCTTTTAGCATTCATCTGAGAAACAAGCACATCTAATGTTCCTCCGCCTTCAGAAACCAAACTCCTAACTTGTTCAGGCGTATATTCTAAGAATTTTAAAAGTCCCATTCTTTCAAATCTTTCTAGTTCCCAACCAAACTCAGCAAAATCGTCGTATAGTTTTTCTTTATTTTCATCAAATGTAATATAAATTCCCGCTTCACCTTTTTTCAAACCGTCAACAAGATATTGCATTGCTAATGTTGTTTTACCTGACCCAGCATTACCTACAACAAGATTAACGGAGTTTTTTTTGAATCCGCCACTGATTAATTTATCAATCTTAGAGATTCCTGTGCCTACTCGTTCATTTCGAATCATAATCTAAACTTATTCTTCACATATAAAAAACTTTTTCTAAGTCCTATATTGTGAACAATCCTCCAAGTAAACCGCTAATAATGCTTCTAACTATGAAGAATAGAGAAATTGTCAAGGTTATTAATATTGGGATATATTTTAATCCTGCTTGCTTTTTCCCTTTAGAAATCAGCCCTATAATCATAGAACCCATAACTGAAGAGATTATCATTGAAAGAATGGTATACTGCATAATAAATTCAGGGGTAATTGTTACTTCGGAAAAACTAATAGGCATATCAATACTTCCAGTAGTATCTGGTAATGTAACCTGAGAGAATACATTTTTCATAATATCTATTAAAAATGAACTTAAACTAAACAATACTGGAGCTCCAAAACCGATTGCTGCAAAAATAAAGATAACATAAACTAGTACATTAGATCTAATTCTATCGTCAATCATTTTTTGTTGTCTAAGATTCGTAGCTGATTGTGAAAGTAAATCTACTAATGAACCTCCACTTTTTTGCCCTGCAACAATTAGTCTAACGGATTTTTCTAATTTACTAGATTTAATTCTTGAACTTAAGTCAATAAGTGCTTCATTGAAATCCTTACCAGTAGAAACTTCTTTTCCAGTTCTATTAATCTCATCTCTAAAACTTCCAAACTCTGGCCTAGCAGCAAGAATTAATGCCTTGTCGATTGTATATCCTGCCCTTAAATTGGAAGCCATTAGCTGTAATAAATCGGGTAATAAATCTTCAACGAATTTTCCCCTAGAATCTGCATTTAAAGATAGCCATGAATGGACAATTAATTGAGAAATAAAGAATGAAAATATATACAACAATACGGGATTAAAATCTAAAAATAAACTTAAAAATAAAGTCAAAACTAATCCTGCAATCAAACTTCCAATAAATACTCCTGTCAAATATTTTTCTAATGGTGTAGATATATTTGCATAAAGCAATAGCTGTTTGTAACTTTTTCTGACCTTTAAAGGATATATTCTTGCAATAGCTCTAACCATAATTAATCATACGACATTAGCGTAGGCCTCCTAGCTTTAATCATTCCCATAAACACAATTTGTAAGAAAATTGTTACAACCAATATTCCATAAAAAATAACTTTCACTGTATCTTCTCCAAGATCAATAAAGGAAGAAAGTACAATAATAAAGGTCGTTCCTAATGATGGGGCAATAACTGCAATAAGCATGTAGAATAATGCTAAGGGACTTAATTGCCCACCATACTTTTGAATTTGAGTAATTTGTTCATCTGCCATACTACTAATTACATCGCCAATTAATCCTCCAATATCTGCCCCAGTTTTCATACCATTAACTATCTGCCAAAGAGCCCTTCTAAATAATAAAGACGGATTTCTTACAGCTAAATCTTCTAATGCATTAACTTGATCAGAACCTGAATTAATTTCTTTTACAGCCTTACCAATTTCCTTAGAAACTTCACCATAATGTCCATTAGAAATATTTACTAAGATGTTAAACAGTGGAACTCCGGCATTCAATTCTACATGCATATCTTGTAATGCAGGTAATAAATTTTGTTCAATCAGTCTAACTCTTCTAGATGCAACTAACTTAGGATAAGATAACTGTTGAAAAAATACAAACACTGTCAACACCACTGAAAGAATTAAAATTCCCCCTAATCCTGCACCCATTTTTAATCCAGGCATAAGCAATAATAAGAAAACAAAAAACATAAGTGAACTAGCAGCAAAAGCCATACTGATATAGTCAATAGCACCAATAGTTGATTCTGCCTGATTAAGGTTTATTTGCATAACTGGCAATTTTCTTTCAAATCTTTGAGCAATACCCCTAAAGTATCTAGAATATCTGTAAAGTTGTTTTGGAGGTAAAACTGAGAAAGGAATCTTCATCATTCTCAATCACTCTCTTTTGCATTTGCCTTTTCTAAAACAATTTCAGGATTAACATAATATTCTCTAAGGATAGCTCCAACTTCAGTAACATCTCTAATATTTTTTTCAACCATCCAGTCAATTATTTTCTTTTTCTGTAATAAATCTCTATTAATCTCGTCCATAGACATTCCAGTAGTCCTGCTTAATTCGGCGTAAAGTCTAATTGGCGAGGAATGTTCAACAATATCATCTGTAGATGCTCTCCATCTGTAAATAATATTTGGTTTAACTGTTGATCCAGTAGCATCCATAGTGGGAATAAATTCACCGACTTGTAAGGTTCTTCTAAATCCCTTTCTTCTATCTCTAAACATTACAACATTCAAGTTAACTGCAGACAATAAATTTCGCGGAACTTCGATTGGAGGATTAATTAAACGCTGGATAGTTTCTCCAACACTATCTGCATGCACAGTAGCATAAACTGAGTGTCCAGTATGCATTGCTTCGAATAGTACTTCTGCTTGGTCTTTCTTTCTCATCTCTCCAAGAATAATTCTATCTGGCCTCATACGTAAGGAGTTTATTAACAAGTCAAGCATAGAAACTTCTCCTTTTCCTTCCGGATTAGGTTGTCTTACAGTAAGTGGGCACCAATACAAAAATTTAGGTAATTGAAGTTCTCTTGTATCCTCAATACTAACAATTCTCTGATTAGGAGGAATAAATGGCATGATCACATTTAGAAATGATGTTTTACCTGAAGCAGTTCCTCCACTAATAAGTACATTCATTTCATATTGTACACACAACCAGATAAGTGAAAGTATCTCAGAAGTAACGGTTTTATTTTTTACAAAATCGACCATTGTCCAAGGATCTCTTGCGAACTTACGGATTGTAATTGTGTGTCCTTTTGTAGATACAGGAAAAAGAACGGCATTTGCTCTGTCTCCAGTAATTAAATGTGCATCAAGTAATGGTGTAAGTGCACTGATTTGTCTTCCAACCCTTCTTCCAATAATATTTGAATAGTTTAAAATTTGTTCTTCGTTTTTTGGAACTATATTTGTTTCTAACCATCCATGTGTTTTATGGTACACTCTCACTGGTTCATTAGATGAAGTAATAACAATTTCTTCTAAATTAACATCGTTCAAAAGATATTCAATCTCTGCAAGTCCAAGCATTTCTTGCATAAGCACATTAACTAAAAATGAAATAGTTTCATCTGAAATTGAAGAAACTCTTGATTTCAAAAGATTTTTTGCTTTTGTAGTAAATCTTTTTTTCAATACAGCAATAGATTCAGGATCAAGTATCTCTTTTGTGCTTACAGTAACTTCAGAAATAAGCCCTTGCTTAATATTATCCATCAAAGCACGTGTAGCAGCACTTATTTTTGGAACAGAAAGAAAATAGCTTTTGCTGTGGCCAGGACTACCTAGAATTGAAACATTAAGCACAAGGTCATCAGTTTTTACCTTATACTCTTCAATTATTCCTCTTTTTGTTGTTGATTCTTTTTCTTCCGTAATTCTACTTCACCTACAGTAGGATAATAAAGCAATATTAGGTCTTGGTCTTTTAATATCTTTCCCCACTGCTCCGCTTCTGCTTTCGTAATTCCAAATATTTCTCCAACAGATTCAACTGTTAGTTTTTCTTTCTCATTCACAATTGCAAGCAATCTATCAATGTCTGTTGCATAATCTTCCGCACCTACATCTACAGTTTTAGTTGTTGCAAGTTTAGTTTTAATTTCAGTAACTTTCTTATCCCTTATTACATGCTGCACTCTCTTTTTCTTTGCTACATTTTCATTAAGTGCAATTCCAATAATTCCAATTCCTCCAAACATTCCTAAAATCAAGATATAATATATCCATGAGAAACTCATCTTTAAAGTTTCTAACCAATATCCGATTAAGAAGTTTCCACTTAAAATTAATCCGAACAACATAACAAATATTCCTCCAAACAAAACATAAAGCATATCAAACCTTTTTCCGCCAAATTCTTCAAACGCTTTATCTATCTCCTCTCTTGGCCAATCTGCAGCAATGCAAGCTTCAATTATTTTTGCTTTTGGAATATTTTTATCTAATGATTCTTTGATATATGCTCTAACTTTTGTAAATTTGTCTACACTTTTTTCTATTTTTTCAACTTCTTTTTTCAATTCCTTTTCAACTTCTTTTCCAGAAATAGTTGGTTTCTTCTTTAATTTCATAAAAGAAAATAATCTACTAACTGGCGTAAACTTTAATTCCTTCTCAACTTCAGCAGATATTTTCTTTTTTTTATCATAATAGGTCCATTCTAAGTCTTCACCCTTAGCTTTCTTTTCTTTCTTTTCTTCTTTCTTTATGCTAGAAATTTCAAAAACAGAGAATCCTACCAACATAACTCCAATAGTTGCAGTAAAAATTGCATAAACACTATTGGTATTTAGAAAATAGACTGAAGAAATAGTTGATATGATTCCTAGCATCAATAGAACGTAAAATAACCCCTTCATCCTAATATTACACTCTTAAAATTATTTATAAACTGTTTGTTAGTCATAAAATACTCCTCTTACTGTTAAAAGTAAACTTTTAGATCATTAGCACTAGTCTCTAGATGAGGAAATACTATGTCATAAACTGGAGGACTCATGAATCCTTCTCTATGTTTCAGTACATCTCCTCTAAGCGTGATTTCTAATTCAATTCTAGTTTCTGCCAAAAGGCTATTTGTTCCTTCAGCGTATCCATAATATGTGCTTCCAAAAAAAGTTCCAGCCTGATCCTTTTCTGGAAGCACGATTGCTAATCCTTTTGTTGTTTTTTCATTTGTTGGACTGGCTGCAAGAACTAACCAATTAAACGCAATTGTTCTATTATCAACACCATAAGTTCCCCAACTACTATCACTAACATGCTGACGATACATCTTAGTATTGGAGGCAGTATAACTACCCATATTATCAAACTCAAACAAACTACTAATTGATGGAGCATTCCCTCTAGTTTCAAAATAGATTTCTACACATTCTCCAGAGGTTCCACAATTCACAGTAGGAATTCCTCCACTCAATTCTTCAACAGCAAATGGAAACATATGGTTTCCATAAACATAAGTAAAATTTATTCTTTCAGTATTTGTATTGTTAAATCCATTTAAGTAAATCATATTATATGGGTGGGCAACATACTCAATATACATATTTGGAGAATTTTTCAAATAAAATCTTGAAGAGGTTACCGGATTACTATTTCCTCCTGAAATTACATCACTTTCACCAAAAATTGGAAAATTTGTAAAATTAATATACCCTCCACTTTCTTTTAATCGACTATTAAAAATATTCAACTGCCTTCTTATTTCATTTTGTTCCTTCAAACTCTCATTAGAAAATAATGCATCAATACTTATTGTATTGTTTTTCCATGAAGCATTAAATACATCTCTGCCCAATGCATCATTCAGTCTACTAATGCTTTTAGAAATAGATTTGTCTAAGTTATACATTCTTTCAGTTTCAATAAATTCCTTAATTCTATTTTCAGAAGTTTCAGAGTTATTCAAAATAACACCTGCAAAAGAAAGTACAGTCAAACTAACAAACACCAATCCCAAAGTCAATAAAATTCCTTTTTTGGATTTCATTGAAGCCATATTCTAAACCTCACCTTATGCATTCCTTCAAAATACTCTCTAGTATCATCATCAAAACCTGCATACCATCTTTCTCCTGACCCAATAAATTGATCATCTGGAATTTCCGCTTCAGTTCTTGTAGAAAAAGTATATGATGGGTCGTCTAAAACTTTCAACCAATGAACCTCAAAATTATTACTTCCGTCAGAAACAACATTAAGGTTAGTTATTCCAGTCGGAAATGGAACTGGACCAGTGGTAGTATAAGTGCAGTCCATATCGTTAATACCTTTAGAAGCGCAAATAGAAGTCATAGCATACTGTACCGTGTTCAGCCCAATTCCCAAGGCAGGAATTCCTGAAGGGGCATTTGTTATTTTAGCATTAACTTGAACGTGCAAATTTCCTCCCCTAGTTAGGGAAAGTGTATTTAGTGGCGTTTTAATTCTTCCACTGCTCAATGAACAGGAAGAAGTACAATCAGTTCTTAAACCATCATGAAAATCTATACTCATATTATATCCTGAGGGTAAGAAATCATAAACATTCAAATCAGCAAATTTTTCATTTCTCAAAGCATCATCCAATTGACCACTTTCATCAAACATAGAAATCACATCGTACCCTCTTTTGATTACTTGTGTCTGTGAAAGAGATTCTCTAGAAGTACTAGTAAAATAATAGGTAGTATTTACTAACATAATCAAAATAATTGTTGCGGCAATAGCTCCATCTAATGCAAAGATTATTCCTTTCTTTCTTTTTATTGGAGAAAGAATCATTGACTAAGTAACACCTCTACAGTTCCATACTCATAAGCTGCGCCAGGAGTAAGCTCATACATTATGTCTCTTGCAAGGTTAACTGAGAACTTTCCCCCGCCACTCATTTTTCCAACTGAAAAAACAATAACACTCTCTGCATCCTTAATTCTTAATCCAAACCTATATTGTCCAGCATGGAACACTTCCTTTATTTCATCCTCTCCTAACTCCCTGAGGGCATTAATTTTATCATAAGGAATTTTGTACTCTTCATCAATTATTCCTATAAATTCAATATCAGCAGAGGTAGCGTCATCTTCTAAAACAAGATAGTCCCAATTGTCTGGACTTCCACTAGTTTTTAACAATAAATCTGAAACTTGAAAAGTTTTAACTACGATGTCATCATGGTCCATTCTATTAATTAATCTGATATGGTAAAGATTCCAAAGAACAGAAGTAATTGTAATCAATACAATAAATATTCCAATTGCAACAAATAAATCCGTTATTGCTGCTTGTCCTTTCTTTCTTTTATACATTTTAAATTATGGTAAAGTATTCTACAGATACTATTTTTACTCCCGATTCTAATTCTATACTTTCAATAGATGTTTTTGCTTGAACAGTATGTTCTCCAAATGAACTAAACTCTCCAGTAAATGTTAGTTCTTCTTCACTAACAAAAAGAGTTGTAATTTCTGCAAAATCTAAATAAACTTTAGTATTCTCATCAAAGTATTTTCCACGCACTACAAAATCAACAGTCTCATTTTCAATTGTGGGAGTTCCCCCACTAGGCATTACGGGTACAGGAATTTTAGCAGGATTAGGTTCAATTTCTAAAATTTCTGGAGCATTTCCGAAAAAAATTCCATCGCTTGTTTTAATTATCTGAATAACCCCTCTTCCAGCATCATCATCTTCTACAGTAGGCAATATGGGTATAGTAATCTCCTGTCCACCTGAAGTTTCCACATATATTTCATTTTCAATTATTTGATAGTCATAACTTGAGCTAATTTGTAAAGAATTTCCAACTCCAAGATTAGAAACCGTCAACAAAGCATTAGATAATTCGACAGCAGTTTGCACTCTACTTTCTATACCCATTCGTTCATTAAGATTATTCATCATAGTCCCAATCAAAGGAATAGTTACAACTAACACAAGTCCGACTATTATTAAAACTTCCATCGATCCACCTTGTCCTTTTTTATTAAATAACATTTTATTAAATTTCAATAATACTCAAAACTCCTCCATCATTACTAATAATAAATTCACCCCCACTTAAAGAATAAGAGGCTTGATTAAGCACACCATTGAATGAACAAATAATCTCTATTTCTGTGGGTCCGCCATCACCAGTATCTCCTACAATAATCAATCCAGACTTCAAAACATTAAGTTCATAATAACTTTTAAACCAAGACTCATATCCTTCACCCAATGTAGCAACCCTTTGTAATGCATTTGAGATCATAACGCAATCATTTTTTTTAAGTACGGTTTCTCTAGTTCTTTCAACATCTAATTTTTTTGTAAAAGTTACAGAACTAAGCATAATAAATATTAACAACAAAACCCCTACAGAGTACATAATTTCAATACTTATTTGCCCCTTCTTTCTTAAACTCATTACCATGATATCTCCACTGAACTTTCATTCAAACTCTTAACCTTAAGGTGGTAAGTTCCAGACGTAGAAGGAATTGCCCCATAAATTAAAGGTTTAACACCTGCATGGACATCAGAAATTCCTCCTGCAAATTCTATCTGTAATAAAATTTCGCTAGCACCAGATGCAACATCATTAACTAGTGCCGCAGTCTTAATTCCTTTAGGTGCAGTAATCACGACAATTTCCATGGAATCTGGTCCCATTGAATGGACAGCATCTATGGCCTTAGATAATCTACTAACATAACTCTCTAATTGGCTATCTCTTATTGCATTATTAGTTTCAACAGTAGAATAGTGGACCAAAGGTATTAGAAAAAAAAGTAACAATCCAGTTAGGATAACATATTCTATTCCTGCCTGTCCTCTTTTTTTCACCATCTCTTCTAATTTGTAATTAAATCTATAAAAGTTTTTTCTTAATAAATAACCTCTAAATTTTAATAGTTTAAGCGTTTTTCTCTTAAAATGACTTAATAGAAAATAATATAAGTATCCACAGTATCTTATTTCAAAACTATGGAGGTGTTTTTAATGAAATGCAATTGTCCAACATGGTGTAATTGGTTACTTCTAATTGCAGGTATACTTTATGTTGCTGGAGATTTAGGTTACGGCCCAGGTTTCTTCGGAATAAATGTATGGCATTTTCTAGTCTTACTAGTAGGATTAGTTAAAGTAGCTAAATAAAACTAATAGTTTTAAGGAAAATGGGCTCCGGCCCATATCCTTTTTTATATTTCTAAATTCTTAAATTTTCCAAAATTATAGGTCTTATCTTCTACAATAAAAACTTCAAAATTACCTATTCCTTTCTCTAAATATGGGCTAAGGAATTTCCCGTGTTTAATGTCTGAACCAACAGCAAGTGAACTAAAAGAGGGTATTACAATTAGATTTTTTCTTTTCCATTTTCCCTTTAAGAAACATTTGAATTTTTCTCCAGGTTTTTCAACAAAACTAATTGAAGGATGTTCATGCCCAATAATAATTGTTTTTTCGTTGCATTCAAAGATCTTATCTCCATGAACAATGAATAAATCATCTAAAACAAACTTTTCCACAAAACTAATTTTTTCACCATAATTTCTAATGATTGGTTCAAGCATCACATCATGATTTCCCTTAACAATCACAACTTCATAGTCTTTAATCAACCCATCAATCAATCTTGTTATTGAAGACCATTCTTGTTTTGAAATTCTGCCGAATTCATGCTTTATATCGCCATTCAATACAATTCTCTTTAAATCTCTACATTTAGAAATAGTATTTTTTATTCGTTCAATTGCATCTTCAGTTTGAAATCGGGGAATCATTACACCTTTTTTATTCAAATATTCTTCATAACCAAATTGCAAATCTCCAATTATCAGAGTATTTTTATATTTCAAACATAAATCAATTATCTCTAAATTTTTTTGAATTTCCATTCTAAAATTACATTTCTTCAGGAGCTTTAATTCCTAACAAGTTTAAACCAGAATCAATTATAGTTCTAACACTATCAACAAGCAATAGTCTTAATTGTAATAATTCTTCTTCACTACCAATTATCTTATGTTTTGCATAGAAACTATTAAACAATCCACATAAATCCAACAAATATCTTGCAATAATAGAAGGCTTATACTGTTTTGCCGCTTGTTCAATTGCATTTTCAAAACTTCCAAGATGTTTAATTAATTTTAATTCTTCTTCACTAGTAAATTTATCCCATTTCAATCCTGTTTTTTTTATTTCAGTTTCTGATTTTTTCAAAACAGAACAACATCTCGCATGAGTATATTGCACATAAGGTCCACTTTCACCTTCAAAATTTAATATTCTATCCCAATCAAATTCAACATCTTTAACTCTATCACTACTCAGGTCACCAAAAATTATTGCTCCAATTCCCACCATTTTTGCAACTTCGTTTTTATTTTTTAGTTTTGGATTCTTTACAGATATTATTTTCTTCGCAAGTTCAATTCCCTTGTCTAAAACATCTTCTAAAAAGATAATATTTCCTTTCCTTGTAGACATTCCTAAGAAGTGTCCAAAGTCCACATGTTCAAACTTAGACTCTTCATGACCCATTTTACCTAAAACACTAAAAAGTTGCTTAAAATGCAGTTTTTGTGGCGCTCCTACTACATATAACAATTTATCAGCTTTGTATTCCGTTAATCTATAAATTGCAGCAGCCAAATCTCTAGTATGGTACGTAGAAGACCCATTTGTTTTCTTTAACATAAACGGGGGCATCTTTTCTAATTCAACAACCAATGCTCCGTCACTAAGTTCAGTTTTAACTTTTTTCTCAAGTGTTTTAATTGCAGCATCCATCTTATCATTATAGAAAGATTCTCCGGCATTAGAATCAAATTCAATATTTAGTTCAGCATAATACTTTTCAAATTCTTTCAATGAAAGTTCTTTGAACATTTCCCAAATTGCTAAACTTTTTTTATTTCCATTTTCTAATTTTCTGAATTCTTCCCTAGCTTCTTCATCAAGCTCCGGATTTATTTTAGCTTCATCATGGAATTTGACATAAATATCTAATAGATGTTTAATCGGATCTTTTTCTAATTTCTTTTCTTCTCCCCAGTTCTCATAAGCTACAATTAGTTTCCCGAATTGTGTTCCCCAATCACCCAAATGATTAACCCCTACACAATTATATCCTCTAAATTTTAATATTCTATAAATTGAATTTCCAATAACAGTACTTCTCAAATGTCCAATTCCAAAAGGTTTTGCAATATTTGGAGAAGAATAATCCATCACAACAGTTTTTCCTTTACCTTCATTTGTGGACCCATAGCATTCTTTTTTCTCACTTATTTCACTAAGCACATTTTCCACAACGTTCTCAGCCTTAATGAAAAAGTTAAGATATGCACCTTTAGTTTCAATATTTTCAACGAAATCTAATTTAATTGTTTCAGAAAGTTCTTTTGCAAGTTCATTCGGTTTTTTCCCACTCTTTGAAGCAAACTTAAAACAGGGAAATGCATAATCTCCTAAAGCATAATCAGGCGGAACTTCTAGAGCTTCAACTACTTCATTCGTAGTTACATTAAGGCCCTCGGAAATAGTCTTTGCAATTTCATCTCTAAAGTTCATAAAAAAAGGTTCACAGAATTAGGTTATATAGTTTTCTGAATTAGTTTAAAATTGAACTAGCAGGTTTCATATTATTCCAGCTTTTATCAAACATTCCTTGCATTGCAGAAGCAAAATAAGGAGTTTGTACCCAAACACCCACATCATAAGTAGGGTGGACTTCTTCATCATTCATTACCATAAACATTAAATCTTTATTATCTACAATACAGAATCTTGACTTAACTTCAGTAGTATGTCTAACTTCTGCAACTTTTGAAACGCCTTTAATTGATTTTTCTGCATCTTTTGTTACTGGTGCAGCAATTCTAATCTCAACACCCTTCTTTTTTAATCTATTAAATTCTGGTTTCAAAGCTTCTATTTTTCTCATAACACCTTTAGATGAAGTCATGATTACTACAGATTTTTCTGCCTCTTTAACCATTGCTTCAAGATGTGTGTAAATATTATGTCTTCCTCTCAATGCTCCGGCAAGATCGCTAGGTTCAACATAATCAATACCTTGATTGTGCAATGCATCTAACTCTTCAAGAACTTCTCCACCTTTTAAATTTTCAAGTCTTTTTATTTTCTCAAGGGTTTCATTGTTAACATATTTTTTAACTTTTTCAATAACGCCCTTAGGCTCGATTGCTAAATACTTGATAGGTTTACCAAGCTTCATAATAATAAATCCCTTTTTTTCTAATGATTCTAAAACATCATATGCTCTTGATCTTGGAACATCTCCAATATCACTAAGTTCACCCGCAGTAGAAACTCCACGAGAAAGAAGTGCAGTCCATATTTTAGCTTCGTATAAGTTAAGTCCAAATAGGCTTCTTATTTTACTCAAAAATTCTTCTTTGACAATCATTTTAAATTATCTCCATAGTTTAAAAAATGAAAAATGATCACTCACCCTTCCCTCTTTTTTGTTAAACAATTGGTTTAGTTATAAATCAATATTACTCCGTGCTAGTATATAAATATTGTTATTTTTAAGTTGTTATTTGTTTTGACTATTGTAAAGTGTCTTCACATTATCAATTAAAGAAATTTCAGTCAAAGGTTTATCATATCTTATTTGAATTATTCTTGGAAATCTTAATGCATATCCTGAACTGTATGTTGGACTTTCTTGAATTTCTTCATAAGAAACTTCCACAACAATCTTGGGTTTCACCTTTACTTCCTTCCCTTTTTCAGAAATAATTAATTTTTTTAATTCATTAGTAATATTTTCAAAACTATTTAAGTTCCCTTCTTCCGGTTTTTCTTTTAATCCTGTTGAAACTTTTCCAACTTCTAAATAGTCATCTCCATCTTTACATGCAACAGTAAAGGATGTTAGCCACTTAGCCCTTTTACCTTCTCCCCATTCAGATTTAACAATTACTAAATCTAAAGAATCCATCACTTCTTTTAGTTTAGCCATGTACCCTACGTATCTTCCAGGCCTATAGGGCGAATCTAACGCTTTAAACATAATTCCTTCGTGTCCTGCATCTAAAGAGTTCTTAAAAAACTTTTCAACTTTTTTCTCATCATCAGTTATTATTAATTCAGATAAAACTATTTTCTTTTTAGTTTGTTTTACAATTTTTTCTAATTGTTTCCGTCTATCTTCAAAAGTAGTTTCCGTTAAGTCTTTACCATCACAAGAGATTAAATCAAAAGCATTTATTTCAACAGGAAATTCCTTTGCAATTTTTTCAGTATCATATTTTCTTTTAATTCTTTGAGATATTTTTTGAAAAGGTAAATACTTTTTACTTTTAACATCATAACCAATAACTTCACAATCAACAATATATTTTTTAGCTTTAATAAAATTCTTTGAGTTTTCTACAACATCTGGAAATTGTTTAGTAACTTCTTCCATGTTTCTTGTAAACAATCTTATTTCTTTTCCATCATTGTGAATTTGCAATCTAAATCCATCGTATTTAAATTCTAAAGCAGCGGGAGAACCAACAGCAGAAAATCCCTCAGGAATACTTTTAGAAAGTACTGCAAGCATCAATTTTAATGGCCTTCCAGCTTTTAGTTTAATTCCTTTAAGTTTATTTTTTTTAGCAAGAATTGCAACTTCTCCATAATCTGCAAGTACATTAGATGCACGATCTACATCTTCACCATTAACTTCAAACGCTTGAGTAATCGAATCTCTAATTATTCCTTCAGCAATTCCAATCCTTAAAACTTCTAATACAGTTCTAGAAATATACTTAGCTTCATTAGGACTAGCACTACTTAGTAACTCTGCAATATAACCTATCTTTCTATCCACGCTTCCAGAACCTTCTAGTTCAGCAAGTTTTCTTAAATTTTCAACAACTTTCTTAATAGTTAAAACTTCACTAAAAAGTGTTTTCTGAGTTTTCTTTTTTGAAAACTTGGCAGTCACATCTCCTAAGTCTCCTAGTTTATTCATTTCAGTTTCAATTTCTTGAGAACTACTCCCCGTAGATGCACTAATGGCTTTAATCAATAATTTAGAAGAAAATCCTATTTTTCGTGGATCCCAACTAGGAAACACTCTGCCATTTAACAAATATACAATCTTTTCTAAATCTTCCTCACTGGCTATTTTTAAAAATTCAGAAATAATTTTGGTTTTTTCTAATCTTTTACTAGTTTCACTAATTCTTTCATATATCTTAACTAACTCTTTATACTCCATGGGAAAACTTAAATAAATCAGAGATATAAAGGTTTCTTAGATGGAATTTGACAAAGCAGTAATTTCAAGAAGAACTTGTAGAGATTACAGTTCAAAGACACTTCCTATGAGTAAAATAGCAGATATTTTAGACATTGCTAGATTTTCTCCTTCTTCAGGAAACTTACAAAACTGGCAATTTATTATTGTTAGGGCTCAAGGTACAAAAGAAAAAATAGCAGATATTTGTAAGGGACAATCATGGATGTCAGATGCTCAAGCACATATTGTTGTTTGCAATAAATCCAAAGAAGTAGAAAAGAATTATCCTAATAGGGGAGAATTATATGCTATTCAAAATTGTGCAATAGTTTCAGCTAATATAGTTCTAAAAGCTGCAGACTTAGGCGTTGGTTCAGCGCTTGTTGGAGCATTTGATGAATATGAATTACAAAAATTATTAGATATTCCTGAAGCTGCAATTCCAGAAATGGTGATCACTTTAGGTTATCCTGAATCACTAGACGAAGATCAACCTCGAACTGATTTAAAATATTTATGTTACCTCGAATCATGGGGAAAAAAAGAAGATAAAAAAGATTTCTGGCCAGTTACTAAACACACAAAAAACTTGGTAAAAAAAGCTTCTCAAACAAAAAACAGAGCTTCAACAAAAGCTAAAGGCCTAATAAGAAAAGCTAAAAATAAATTAAAAAAATAAAAAAGTTGTAAGTATTACTTACAACACAATGCATTTGTTTTTGAAGGAATTGTAGAATATCCACTTGCAAAAAACCCACATCTCCAACCCATAGTTACATTACCAGTATTATCTGCCGTGTTTATTGGACGGTTAGACCAAACCCCTACATCTCCATTACCTTGAGAAACTTCACAGCCTCCAGACATTATCCTTGGTTTGTTTGCAGGACAAGTAACCTCGAGTAGTGTAGGAAATCCATATCCTACCTTGCCGGTAGTTTCAATCCATTCACAAGCACTATTCACGCCTTTATTAAAACTCTGCGCACCAGTTATATCATTTCCATCAAAACTTCCTAAGCTAGTTGCTAAAAAAGCAGCAGCTAAAACAAGTAAAACTGGAATTAACAATGCACGATGACTTTCACTTTTTCTTAATTTCATAAATTAACACCTCCATGTTTATTCTTTATGATTATTATACAAAAAATAAAACTATTTCTTTATTTAAACTTATTGAAAAAAATTAAAGGTCTTGTGAAAAAGAAAAGTGCGCCGATGCCATAATAAGAAGTGGCATCAGCAAAACACAAGACACGAAAAAGGGCAATTCTTTTGGGGGTTGCCCTTTTAGTATGATTTGCGAGTAGGTTGGTTTTCGAAACCAACCATGTCGATACCTAAGTCATCTGCAACTTGAACAGCCTGTTTAGCTGCCACTTGAGTTGAGTTTGACCTTCCCAAAATGTAAGGGGAAGTCACTCCAGTAACAATAGTCATAACTCTTAATCTTCCAGACATGTTTGCATCAATTCTTGCACCCCAGATTACATTTGCGTCAGTATCTAAAGCTTCAGTAATGATTTCTCCAATTCTGTTAACTTCTTCAAGAGTTAAGTCTTCACCACCACTTACATGGATTAAAGCTCCAGAAGCTCCATCATAACTTACATCCAGTAATGGATTAGTTAATGCTCTTCTTGTTGCTTCTTCAACTCTTGATTCAGTATCTGATTCTCCAATTCCAATAACTGATACGTCACCATTTGACATGATTGCTCTTACATCAGCATAATCTAAGTTTACTAATGAAGGTATAGCAATTGTTTCAACAATTCCTTTAATCATTGTACTAATCAGTTCATTTGCAACTGCAAATGCTTGTTGAATAGGTAAGTTACCTGCAATATTTACCAGTCTATTGTTATCGATAACAATCACTGTGTCACAAGCTTCTCTTAATTGTTGTAGACCAAATTCAGCCTTATCAACTCTAGCTCTTTCAATCTCGAATGGCATTGTAACTGTTCCAATTACAATAGCTCCAGTCTCTTTAGCTAATTGTGCAACAACAGGAGCACTTCCTGTACCTGTTCCACCACCAAGACCAGCACATACAAATACCATGTCTGATTCTTTCATATAATTCTTAAGATCATGAATAGATTCTTTTGCAGCTTCTCTTCCTTTTTCTGGGAATCCGCCACATCCAAGTCCTCTTGTTAATTCTGCACCAATCAATAAGTTTCCATCACAATGTGTAATGTCTAAATGTTGCTTATCTGTGTTGATTGCATAAATCTTAGCACCCTTTAGGCCCTTTTTGTGTAACCAAGAAACCATATTGTTTCCTCCACCACCACATCCGATTACTCTGATGTTTGCCTCTCCTATCTTATTTTCTATTACTGGTGCATTTTTTAATGCGTCTTGTATTAAATTTTCCATTTTTCTTTTTCCCCCGTTTTTTGAATATAGTTTTTTGCGAGTATTTTTTGTGTGTACTTCATCACCACAATATTTATATTATAGTTCCAACTACTACACTTTGTTAAAGATCTAATGATTCGTGATTTAAATCTTGGAGAACATATAAGTCAATCTAATATAAGTCATTCAGATTTAGCCGATCTGTGTGTTGATTAAGTTTTAGCCGAACTCAATCTTTGGAATTAAATAAATTTTAGCCGATGAATTTAATTCGCTTGTCTAATTCTATATAAAAACTAAAAGTAATATATAAATACTATTTAAATGCAATATATAAATCGTAGTATATAAATGGTTATTTAACAAATAATTAATTTTTAATAAAACTAAAAGAGAGTGTTAACATTGAAAGCTAATTTAATAGTAAACAACAAAGTAAAATTAACTACTAAAGATTCAAAAGCTTTTGAAGGAGTAGTTTTACCAGATACAAATTCTAAGAAAGTTGTACTAAAATTAGATTCAGGATACAATATAGGGCTATTAATTTCTAACATCAAAGAAGTAAAAATTATTTCAAAATCAAAGAAACAAACGTCAAAAAAGGAAACAACTAGTAAATTTAACAAAAAACTTCCAACAATCTCCATTCTTCATACTGGCGGAACAATTGCAAGCGAAGTTGACTATGAAACTGGAGCAGTTATTGCAAAATTCACTCCAGAAGAACTTTTATCGAAATTTCCAGAACTAAAAACACTATGCAACATCAATTCTTCATTAATTGGCAACATGTTTTCAGAGGATATGAGATTTTCACATTATAATAAATTAATCACTGCAATCCAAAAAGAGATCAAAAAAGGAACAGATGGAATCATTATTACTCATGGAACAGATACATTAGCATACACCTCAGCAGCATTAGCATTTGCTTTAGAAGGATTAAATACTCCCATATTGTTAGTAGGGGCCCAGAGAAGCTCAGACAGAGGCAGTAGTGATGCATTTCTTAATCTTCTTGGGGCATGTCAATATATAGCAAATAGCAATTTTTCAGAAGTAGGTATTTGTATGCATGAAAGTTCAGACGATAAATCCTGTTTAATACTTTCTCCAACAAAAACAAAGAAGTTTCATTCATCTAGAAGAGATGCATTTCAATCAGTAAATGGAGAACCAATAGCGAGAGTATTTTCGGATGGAAAATATGAGAATATTTCAAAAATTCACAAAACAGAGTCTAAATTAATTATAAGGCCTTTCAAAGAAAACATCAAAGTAGGTATTCTAAAAGCGCATCCGAACATGTTTGCTAAGGAAATAACCAATTATTCTGCATTTAATGGATTAATCATTGAAGGAACAGGTTTAGGACACTTACCTGTAAATGAAACAGATAAAGAAACAAAAGAAAATTCAAAGATTCTAAAAGCAATAAAATCATTATCAAAATCAATTCCAGTATTTATGACAACACAAACAACCTTCGGCAGAGTAAACCTGAATGTTTATTCTTCTGGTAGAAAATTAAAAGAACTTGAAATTAATGGAGATTATAATGACATGTTATCAGAAACTGCTTTCATTAAAATGTCTTGGTTACTTAGCAATTATCCTAAATCAAAAGTAAACGAACTAATGAATCAAAATCTGCGCGGTGAAATTTCAAAACGTTCAAGCAAAAAGAAATTCTTATAAAAACATAAATTCTATTTTAAACTATGCAATTAGATTATAAAAAATTAGGATTCAAATCTGGTTTAGAAATCCACCAACAATTAGAAACACATAAGCTATTTTGTAATTGCCCGTCAATAGTTCACGATAAAAATCCAGATATTAAGTTTGAAAGAAAACTTAGAACTTCTGCAGGAGAATCAGGAAAAATAGATCAAGCTGCAAAATATGAATCAAAAAAACAAAAAACATTTTTTTACGAAGCATGTTCAACTTCTTCTTGTTTAGTGGAATACGATGAAGAACCACCAAGACAAGTAAACAAAGAAGCATTAGAAATAGCATTACAAGCAGCATTACTACTAAATGCCAAACCAGTAGATGAAGTAAGAGTTATGAGAAAAACAGTAATTGATGGTTCAAATGTTTCTGGTTTTCAAAGAACAATGTTAATCGCAACAGGTGGTTACATAGAAACTTCAAAAGGAAAAGTAACAGTAGATAGTATTTGTTTAGAAGAAGAATCCGCAAGAAAGATAGAGGCAAAAGATAATTATGTTAAATTTAGATTAGACAGGTTAGGAGTTCCATTAATAGAAGTTGCAACAGATGCATCAATTAAGGATCCCGAACACTGTCAAGAAGTAGCTTCAATTCTAGGAATGATATTAAGATCAACAAATAAAGTAAAGCGAGGAATAGGAACTATTAGGCAAGATGTAAATGTTTCAATTAAAGGTCATCCTAGAGTTGAAATAAAAGGATTCCAGGATCTAAAAAGTATTCCAAAAATAATTGAATTTGAAGTAGAAAGAGAAATAAAAGAATTAAAGAATAAAGTAGAACCTCATGTAAGAAAAGCAAATCCCGACTTAACAACTTCTTTCTTAAGACCTATGCCTGGTGCAGCAAGAATGTATCCAGAAACAGATGTTCAACCAATATTACTAACAAAAGAATTCATCAAACAAATTAAAATTCCTGAATTAATTACAGAGAAAGCAATCAAATTAGAAAAGAAATACAAAATTTCATCAAGTCTAGCACAAGAGTTAGTCAATAACGAATTATTCGTAATCCTAACAAAACAATTCAAAAAACTTCAACCCACATTTATTGCAAAAACAATTTTAGAAATGCCAAAAGAAATAAGTAAAAGATTTAATTTACCCAAAGAAAATCTAAAACCTTATCATTTTGAATCTGTTTTAGAAGCATTAAATGAAAACAAAATCAACGAATCTGCAGTATTACAAATTTTAGCAGATGCAGCAAACAACAAAAAAATAGACTTTAAAAAATACAAAAAAGTAGATTCATCTAAAATAGAATTAGAAGTAAAAAAACTAGTAGAATCAAACAAAAACGTTTCTCCCAATGGTTTAATGGGCCTAATCATGAAGAACTACAGGGGAAAAGTAGACGGTAAGAAGGCAATGGAATTAATCAAGAAATACCACAAATAAACTTAAATACCAATTAAATATCAATTTTAACAAGATGACAAGAACATATATCTCTGAATTATCGAACTTAAAGGATGGAGACAAGGTAACTCTAAATGGGTGGGTTGCGGCAGTAAAAGATCTTTCTAAAGTTAAATTTGTTATTCTAAGAGATAGAACTGGAGAAATTCAAACAGTCGCAGTTAATGGTAAAACTCCAGAAGAAACTTTCAACAATATTACTAAAATTCCTCATGAAAGCGCAATTTCAATAACAGGATCATTAAAAGAAAGTAAAATTGCAAAGGCAGGTTATGAAGTAGTTATAGATAATTTTGAAATTTTAAACAAAGCAGAAACTCCTTTACCAATTGATACAACTCCTAAATCAAATACTAACATAGACAAAAGAATTGATTACAGATTTTTGGATGCAAGAAGACCAAAAGTTAGGGCAATTTTCAACATCAGAAGTACAATGGTTAGAGCAATTACTGAATTCTTTGACAATGAAGGATTTACTAATATCACAACCCCCAAACTTACAGCTGCAGGTGTAGAATCAGGAGCGGAAATGTTTGAAGTAAAATACTTTAACAAAAATGCATTTCTTTCACAATCACCTCAAATTTACAAACAAATGATGGTTGCAGCAGGTTTTGAAAAAGTATATGAAATCGGTCCGGTTTTCAGAGCAGAAAAAAGTCACACTACCAGACATCTAACTGAGTTCACAGGATTAGATATGGAAATGGGATTCATTAAAGACGTTGGAGACGTAATGGATGTTATTGAAGATTTATTCAAATATACATTAAATTATATTAAAGAAAATTGCAAATCAGATTTAGAACTTTTAGAAATAGAAGTTAATATTCCCAAAGAAATTCCAAGAATTTCAATGAAAGAAGCAAAAGATCTTCTAAAAAAAGAAGGAAAAACACTAAAAGAATCTGACGATTTAGATTCAGAAGCAGAAGAACTTTTAGGAAAATTAATGTTAAAACAACACAACTCAGAATTTGTATTCGTAACAGATTATCCTTGGGAAGTAAGGCCTTTCTACCATATGAAACCAGAAGATAATCCAAAAGGAACTTGTTCTTTTGATTTAATTTGGAACGGTGTAGAAATTGCAACTGGAGCTCAAAGAGAACACAGATATGATATTCTAAAACAACAAGCAGATGAAAAAGGAATAAACTTAGATGAAATGAAAGAATACTCTGATTTATTCAAGTTCGGATGTCCTCCTCACGGCGGAATTGGATTAGGATTAGATAGGATGGTTCAAAGACTTCTAAAATTAAACAATGTAAGGGAAGCAATTCTTTTACCTAGAGACCCCGAAAGACTTACGCCGTAAGCCCAAAATCTATTTAAATCTCATATTTCTTAATTTAGCTATGAAAACTAAATTTATTTCAATTCAAGAAGCATTAGATACGGGAAAAGGAGAAGTTTCTATCAGAGGTTGGGCCCACAGACAAAGAGGTTCAAACAAATTAAAATTCGTAGTTCTTAGAGATGTATCAAATATTATTCAATGTGTTTTAAAGAAAGAAGATTTAGAATCACAATGGGATGAAATAGATAAAATACAAGTTGAAACTTCATTGCAGTTAACAGGAACTTTAGCAAAAGATGAAAGAGCTCCTACAGGTTATGAATTAAAAGTAAAAAAAGTAGATATAATCGGAACTTCAGATAAGTTTCCAATTACTAAAGATCAAAGTTATGAATATACCTTAGACATGCGTCACCTTTCAATAAGAAGTAGAAAGATGATTGCAACTCTAAAAATAAGAAGTACTATTTTTGGAGCAATTCATGAATACTTTAGAGCAAAAGGTTTCTATGAATACCATAGTCCTTCATTCACACCAAATGCAGCAGAAGGCGGATCAACATTATTCAAGGTAGATTATTTTGGAAAAGAAATGTTTCTAACACAAACTTGGCAATTATATGCTGAAGCAGGAATTCAAGCATTAGAAAAAATTTACACAATAGCTCCAAGTTTCAGAGCAGAAAAAAGTAAAACTTCTAGGCACTTAACAGAATATTGGCATGCAGAGATGGAAGAAGCATGGACTTCTTTTGAGAACCTTCAAGATCATGCAGAAGCATTACTAAAATTAATTGTTTCAAAAGTTCTAAAAGAAAATAAAAAAGAATTAGAAATTCTTGGAAGAGATTTAAAGAAATTAGAACCTACTATCAAGAAAGCATTCCCAAGAATGACATACGATGAAGTTTTAAAAATCTTAGAAACAAATGCAAACATGAAAATTCCTTGGGGTAAAGATCTAAGAACTATTGAAGAAGATGAATTATCTAAGATGTACGATACTCCTATTATTGTTACAGGCTATCCAAAACAAGTGAAAGCATTTTACATGAAAGAGGACCCAGATAATCCTAAAGTGGTACAAGGATTTGACATTATTGGGCCAGAAGGGTATGGTGAATTAGTTGGTGCAAGTCAAAGAGAAGAAGATATTGATAAATTAATAGAAGAAATAAAAGCAGAAGGTGGAGATCCAAAAGAGTATGAATGGTATTTAGATACCAGAAGATACGGTTCAATGCCTCGAGGCGGTTTTGGAATGGGGGTAGAAAGAATTATTTCTTGGATTTGTGGATTAGATAACATAAAGGATGCTATTGCATTCCCAAGAACAATGACCAGGACCCATCCATGAATCATGATCCTAGAGATTATATTGGCAAGAGATATTTAGAAAAACTAAGTTATCTCTCAGAAATCTTATCCGACAAGTTAATTCTTGGAAAAGATCCTTTAAATTTCGATTTATATGTTGAAGATTATGAAGGGGCACTGTTTCCAAAATGCTATTATCACTCCTGTAATGGTCATGAATTAAATGAAATTGAAAATAAGCTGGTTGTTTTAGAAACAGACGATAAAATAGAGAGATTTTTCTTCCATGAAGATTGTTTGGACTCTTTAGTTCTTGAAGGAATTCCCTTAAACCACTAGTAATTCACAGAAAAGTTTATATATCAATTTCCAGTTTAAATTATCTATTAACCAAAATCATTAATTGATACTACTACAAAATGGATATAGATGAATATCTCAACAAAAAGAAAGAATTAGAAGGTAGAAAGGAGCTTCTAGAGAAAAAGAAGACTGTTGAAAAAAAGAAAACAGCTCCTAAAAAAGAAGTAGTTATCAAAAGAAACACAGAAATTAGCAAAGTTGAGCCAAATTCACCAAATTATTCTAACAATCCCCATAATTATCCAAATTATAATCATCCAAAAGAAAATATGCAATGGGTATTTCTCGGATTAGCATTTTTTGTAGCCTTATTAATCATAGGAGTTTATTTCTTATCTAATTTCATGAAAGATTCTTCAGTAGATGACAGATCTCCAGAAGTTATTGAGTTAGAAAAGAAACTAGAAGAACTTCAAAAGAGTTTAGAGGCAGAAAAATTAATAGAAGAGAATAAAACAGAAGAACAGACTAATGAAACTACTAACGAAACCAGTAATGGATCAATAGAGGAATCAATTGGACCAGAAGTTGAAATAAAATTAATCGATGAACACACAGATGATATTAGTCTAGGTACATTTGATTCAAAGGGAAAAATTAATGGTAATTTAATAATTTTAGAAAGCAATACTGGAGATTCATTAAGATACGAATACAGACTATCAATAGTTAATAAAGAGTTAGCAGTGATTCAATGTAAGGTAGATAAGACAACAGAAATTGATACTAATGAAGATGGAACTTATGATGAGACTGACTATCATTTAGACAGATACATTTTAGAAATGGATGCTGGAGATGAAGATATAATCTTAGATAGTGTAACTGCATTAGGTTCAGTAAAGATAACTTATGAGGCAAGATGTTATTATTGTTCAAATTCTCAATGTCAAGCAAATTCAGTAACTGGAGATCCAGGAGTTTTCACAGATGGTGAATCCGCAGAATCTGCTAAACTAAAAGTAATCATCAGACCGAATACTCCAATTAATAACACTAACAGTAGTTAATTTACGATATTAACTACATCTTTAGATTTTTCTTTCAAAAAATCACCAGTAACCATAATCAGATCTTTAGTAATGTCTGTATAGAAATATAATCCTAGAATAATTAACACCAATAAGAGTATCACTAAATTTCTCATAATCTAAAAAACCTTCTAGAATTTATAATGTTTTTGATTGAATAAACTTAAATAATAACCTAGTCTTAGATTTCATATGGGCCCGTAGCATAATTTGGATAGTGCGTCCGGCTTCGGACCGGTTGATGAAGGTTCAAATCCTTCCGGGCTCATTCAAAACTTATTTAAACAAATAATTAAGTTTCAAACACATGGCGATAAGTAATATTTTATATGGTTCATTTTTAGAAAATCCTTTTCTAAAATTTTTATTCATCGTATTTGTATTCTACCTTCTTTCTAGAATAGTTCAGTTAGTAATTTTGGGAAATATAAGAAGACTTACCAAAAAAACAAAAACAAAATTAGACGATTTAGTCATTGATGCAATCAAAAAACCATTGTTAAGATTTTTAGCATTGATAGGAGTAAAGATTGCAGTAAACGTTTTACCTTTATCTGAAAAAGTTCTTTCAATTTTTCATCAAATCTTAAATTCATTACTAATGTTTGTAGTAGTTTTACTTATGGTTAAACTTATGGACATAATCATTAATGTTTGGGGAAAGAACTGGGCCAAAAAAACAGAGAGCAGTTTAGATGATGACATTCTCCCCTTACTACACAAAACATCTCACATAGTTCTTATGACTGCGGGAGTATTCTTTATCTTAGGAGAATGGAATATAGACTTAACTGGCCTCTTAGCAGGAGTAGGTATTGCAGGTTTAGCAATTGGGTTTGCAGTAAAAGATTCTTTAGCAAATATCTTTGGAGGAATAAGTATCATTTTAGATAAGGCACTAAAAGTAAATGATGTTATCAAGTTAGAAAATGGGAGCACAGGAACAATTGTAGATATTGGATTAAGGAGTACAAAAATAAGAACTTGGAACAATGAATTATTAATTATTCCTAACGGAACATTAGCAAATAGTACAATTCAAAATTATAAAAAACCGGATCTAAGTGTGAGAACGGAAGTTTCTTTTGGAGTAGAATATGGTTCAGATATTGATAAAGTTAAAGAGTTGATTGAAAAAACTCTAAAAAAAGTTCCAAAAGTAATGAAAACAAACAAAAACAAATCAATACAAGTATTATTCTTAAACATGGGAGATTCGGCATTAGAGTTTAAAGCAAGATTCTGGGTAAAGAATTATGGAGATAAATTCTCAACAAAAGTTAGAGCAACAGAAGACATTTACAAAGCATTAACAAAGAGTAAGATTGGAATTCCTTTCCCTACAAGAACTGTTTATCTAAAGAAGGAATAACCTTTAAATAACCTAATCAATTCTCAATCCCATGGCAAAAGAATCCAAAGAAGGAATTACAGTAAAGAAGAACGAAAACCTTTCTGATGGCAGAGTTATCCCTTTGAATAGAGATTCTTTGTTTTACAAAATGCAGTATAATTCTACAAATTTAGGATTTGTAAATGCAAATAGTACCTTGGATGGTAATGGGGAAGCCATTGTTACATGGAACATTCCAACTAATCCTAGTTATGAAGGACAAATTTTTTACGCAGCATTTGTAACCTATAATGGATCAATGTCTAAACCAGATGCAATTTATTCTATATCTTCTGCAATCCCTATTGGATTGTAGAGATATTATTTATTTTTTAGATATAAACCTTTAGAAGCTTGTGCGCAGATATACAATTTAGTAGTATTCGTAAGATTTGCTAGGAGTGAATTTAGCTTATTTGTGTAGGTGAGCAGGAGTATTAGACACTCTTTGTTAGGATTTCTAATCTTTTTTCCATATTTCTTAAATTTTGAAGAGATTCCCTTCTTAGATTCTTTTTACGTTCATCTGTTCGTTTTTTATCTAAATTTCTCCAAGACATGCCTTTTATTTGAGTCAACCTATCTAGTGAGCTAATCCATTTATAGATGCATAGGAGTTGTTCCCACTCTTTTGGAAGTTTATTATATCTTGAATAACCCTTAACTAAACTATCTTTGTATTCATATTTTCTATCTGGTTTTCTTAGCCCTGAAAATAGTTCTTGAGTTATACCACTTGATCTACAAAATTCAAAATCAATTATCCCGCTAACAACATGTTTATTTCCAGCTTTTTTAACTAAAATATTTGTTAGTGATGCGTCCCCATGACACAACCTAGGCCCAATCTCTTTTTTTAAATAATATTTATTCTTGTCAAAGAAACTTTTATTTTTCTTAAGTGCATTATTGGACAAAAGTTTATTCTCTTCTATTTTTATGAATATTTTTTTAACTTTTTTACAATTTTCATTATACCAGCTTTTGTAAGTTTTTATTAATTTTAAACTTGGAAGTAATTCTCCATAAGATTTCATCTTAAATGAATGTAATTTTCCATAAAGTTCTCCTATTTCCTCAAAAATTTCTTCTTTGTTGTTTATTTTTTTATATGAGCTTCTTAATGAATTTCCGTCTAATTTTTCAGCAATAATGTATGGTCTATCAATTAACTTCTTAGTATAATCTGATTTGATAATCCTAGTAATTGGAAAATCTTTAAATTTTTTCCGAATAAGGGTTCTTAATTTATTTTGTTTAAGCACATATGTTTCAAATCCCTTAAGTTTGATTATTTTTATGACGTAATCACCATCCTTTAATCTTACATCGTAAGCGACATTATTGTATCCTTCAGGAAACTCTTTGATAGATTTTATTTTGGTTTCTTTAAAATTCTCTAAAATTATTTTTTTAACATCAGAATATTTGGACATAATATCTATATTTTGAAACTTATTTATAAAACTACCTTAATTAAAATTAGTGGCTAGGAGTGAATTTAGTAGATTTGTGTAGGTGAGCAGGAGTATTAGGGCTCTAGAGGCGTTGTTTTATTAATCTGAATATTCTTCTTCTAAAATTTCTTCTAGTGCCCTTCCCTTTTTTTGTGTTATTTTTGTTTTAAATTCTGGACCAATTATTGTTTGTGCGAAAATTTCTGCAGAATCTTCAATAAGTAAATCTCTTTCTGTTGGCAGATTGCCAAGATCAGCAATTACTGCTTTTTTTGCGTTTTCTAAAGCATCTACTTTATCTTTTTCCCCTAATTTTGCATAATGATCGGCATATATGTCCAGTCCTTGAACAGTTATTAATCCTGAATGAATTGATAAGGGATAATATGAGTTAAATTCTGGAAGGATTTTACCATTGTGAGCTGCAGCATTCTTTACTTTCTCCATATGTTCGACCATTGTTGTTACTATATTTGAAAAACTTGTTTTTCTTGGATTTGGTAAGCCAAAAATAGCTTCTTCTATGCCATATGGCTTAATCCGATTAAATTCTTCTTTTACTCTTGTTAATGTTTCTTTTTCCCTACCTGTTAATATATGTCCTAATTCATGTGCAAAAATCCAACTTGCTCCTTCGGAAGGAACACTGTTTGTAGGATAAACAAGAAGTGAATTTTCTGCTAAGCTGACATCTCCAATTGTTTTTCTAAGATCTTCTTTTTCTTCTTGAGTTAGAGTTTCAAATTTTTTATTAAAAACAGTGTATTCTTCAGTACCTTTTATTAAACCCTTAGTTTTCAATTCTTTTATTTCTATTTGATTTAATCCCATTTTTAGTAGCAACTCATTTGCCTTTGGAGTAAATTGTGTCTCTCTTGCTTGTGAATAGGCAGCAACATTGTGATGAGTAAAACTACTTTCGAAATCAGAGAGTGGTCTGATGTGAACTTCTGTATCATCAAAGAAATTCCAATACTTGCTTTTTACTTTGTTAAGTACTTCATCAAACATTGATAAAGTTTCTTTGTTAAAACCTGGCATCAACACTACGTTGTAATGTTCTTGAAAGTATTGAGGAGTTAATTCTTCTTGCGAAGATGCCATAATTGGCCCATTAGTTGTGGGTTCTTTTGAACAAGAATAATGAGGTAATAGTGCTAAAGCTAGAGTCATCCCTACTTTTCCTATGTTGTTTATAATTCTTTTTTTAGCCATCTTATTGCTAGGTATTAAAAAATTGCTTTAAAAAGGTTTTCGTTTGTTACTACGTCTTAGGGAGTGCGTCTAGAAAGACTTATATACTGTAACATATAGATTATAGTCACTAAGAAGGAACAACAATGAATGAAGAAATATTAATGGAAAGTGAAAGGATATTGAATGAACTAGATAGAATTGGAAAGTTTGGAAATAAATATCGTGTTTCTCTTCCTCAAGAAGAAGTTAGAATTTTAGATAAAATACATGAACTAGGAGAATCTATTCCAGATATTGAAACTCCTAAAAATCAAGATGAGTTAGTTCAAGCTGAATTAAAAAGAAGATTGACTGGAGATGCATTTTTACTGGAACAGAGATTAAGTCCAAGACATTACGATTTTGATACAGTTGTTTCTATGTATGGCATTCCTGCAGAAGATATAACTGGTTTAAGAGGATGGTTAGAATCAAATAGGGAAGAAACTCTTGAATCCATAGACAGATTATATCAAACAAAAGATATTCCAAATTTAGAGTTGGGTTTATCTTTAGATATTCCTTCTGTAAGAAAAAAATCTGAAAAATTTGCTACAAAAAATATTGGAAGATACCATAAACATCTAGGTAGGCTTTTACAAGATTTAACAGGTGTAGGCAATTTCTTTGGAGATATTGATGTAGTTCCTACAGATAATCCTAGATCATATTTTAATCCTACAAGAAAAACTCTTGCAATAGGTATTCCTGCGATATGTAGTTCCAACGAAGATGGAAGTTTAAATTTAAATGAAATGGAATTAATTAGATTGTACGGTCACGAAGGGATGGGTCATGCAGTTAACGAAGTTTTATCTAAAAGTAATGGTTTACCACATTTTTTAACTGGAAATGCAACTTTAACCACTGCTACAGCCGAATCAGTTGCACAATTTTATCAAGATGTTATTTTTGACGATTTAAAAAATTCTCAAAAAACTCAAAGAGCATTGGGAATACAAAATGATTTTGAAGATATTTATGCCGACTTTGTGGATACTGCACACATCCAAGATTTTCAACAAAGGTTGGGCCAATATGCGATAAGTGTACTGGGGGATAGAGCTTTAGGAGATCCGAACGATCCCAAAGTTTGTGCTGAAAAAGTGAGGCTGTTAAATGAAGTGGCTATCGATCCTTCATATGGATTTCATGTTGTGGAAGGAAACAGGAGTAATTTTGATTCAGAAGGAAACCTTAATGCTGGCTCTGTTGCAGAACTCAGGTACTGTGCTCAGCCTGTTCAAAGAGCATTGGAAGAATTTTTTAGACAAGGTGTTGTTTACGAAGGCGAAGGAAGGAAGAAAATTGATGAAACTTTCCTTAAAGGATTTTGGACACCCACAGGTTTTGTAGATAATGCGAGATTAAAAGCTGAAGAAATTTAACAATCATTATAATGCATTTTTCTTAAAATTCTCTAAAATTATTTTTTTAACATCAGAATATTTGGACATAATATCTATATTTTGAAACTTATTTATTAAACTACTTTAATTAAAATTAGTAG
>Ga0257123_1000189_pt1 | contig 55358 bp, 47 predicted proteins | sample SI106_135metaG_FD_190185 | JGI IMG/M metagenome (GOLD analysis project Ga0257123, IMG submission 190185) | Marine microbial communities from Saanich Inlet, British Columbia, Canada - SI106_135 | ecosystem: Environmental > Aquatic > Marine > Inlet | place: Canada: British Columbia | collected...
AGAGAGGAAATTATTTCAATTCATTGGAGAGAGTAAAGGAAGCCAAATTAACATTGGCTATAGAATCTAGCGGAAAATTCTTTAAGGAAATGAGATACGCAATGAAAGAAAATCCTGGAGAAACAACAGCCGGATTTGGAGCCTTTGGTGTTTCTGTTGTAGGATTATCTCTATTTGGCAGATGGAGATATCTAAAGAGGAAATTAAAGAAGCTTTCAGAAGAGGAGAATCTTTTAACTGAATTAATGAGAGCAGTTCAAATAGAAGTCTTTGAAAGAGCAAAGATGAGCATGAAAGAATATGGCGAATCTATGATTCAGTACGAAGAAAGATTTGGTAAGATTATTGCAGATAAAATAACATTTGAAAGTAAGAAGAACAACCTCCTGAAGTTCAAAGCGAAGAGTAAGAGGCTACATGAAGAAAGAGATAACCTAACTAAGGTTATGGCCAAAACTCAGGAAGCATATATCACAAAAGGAAAGTTCGAAACCAGAATATATGAGAATATGCTCAAATCCTATTCAACCAGGCTGTCTGATGTTGAAGAGCAATTAGCTTTGCTTGATGTTAAGAAAGCAAGGGGTAGGAAGAGATAAAGGTAAACTTTAAAAAGTAAAAAGATTAGTTGTTATGATGGGTGATGATATCTATGGATAATAAATATTCTTTTATTGGAATTGGAGTTATAGTTGTAGTTACTGTTGTAGCATTGGTATTTTTTGGTAATAGTGATCCGCAGTTTGCAGGTTATTGGGGTAGTTGCAATGGCGGATCTTGTTCTGCTGATGATGGTGCAGGAAATTCTTGTAGTGTTGAATGTAGCAAAGGTGAAATGCCACAATGCAAGGATGATCCTGTTTATTGTTTTTGTCACAATTGTGAAAATGGTCTAGGGGAAAATCTTGTTGTTATTGGGGATTGTGATGGTGGTGGATGTTATGGTGATGGTTGTGGAGCTACGTGTAGTGAAGGTTCTAAGGCAATGTGTGATGGTTCTGATTGTAAATGTGTTCCTTGTGATGATGAGGAACCTGCCAGCAAATAATTAGTTCTTTTCTTTTGGTGTATTGAGACTGCATGCGTAGAAATAATAGCTTGTACACAATTTAAATTTTTATGTTTAAAAAAAAGAAAAAAATTAAGAGCAACACAACAAAGAGATATAAACAGTTTCATCGAAAGAGTGGCTATTCGTAAAATTGTTCCACTTTATTTCTGAAGTCCACCCATCTATAGTATTATTGTTATCACTAGATTCCTGAATATACCCACATGATACCCATTCAAAATCAGAACCACTGATATCTTGAGTACTACAACTTCCAGTCATAGCTCTTTCGCCAACGTTACAGTATCTTCTTACAGTTGCTACTCCGTTAGCATAAGTAGGGGCGTTTATTTTTTCATAGTTCCAATAACAATCTTCTGGTATATCTGTAGCTAATTCTTCTACATCTTCAAATTCTTTCAAATCTGCTGGTTTTGGACTCTCCTGAACTCCAGTACAACTAGAAATTATTAACAATCCAACCAAAAGCAGTCCGATGTGAGTTAATTTATTTTTTATTTTACTTCACCTCCAAGTAAACATACATTGTGTGTTCTCTTTCTATTATATATGACTTTTTATTTTTGATCTTGGCGAAACTAATTGAATAGTATTGTTTTTTTCATTATTTTTTGTTCTCCTTAATTGGTTATTTTTTGTTATCTAAACTATATTATTTAAATGTTTGTTTGTTTTATTACTAATGTTATAACTGAGATTTGTGAGGAATAAAGAACGTTAAGTTGTGTTATTGTAGGGTACATTTGCTAGATTAGAGAAAGGTATATATATTAGCCTGTTGAGTTATGTTTAGTTTATTTGGAGATTTGATATAATGGCAATTGAGTCAATAATTAATCCGTCAAAGGCAATTGAAAGACCTTGGGAAATGTTCTTTGTTGGTTTTTTGTATTCTACGGTTGCAATTTTTTTAGGTGTTTGGATATTTAAAGCATATTCTAGTTTGATTATGGTTTTTTTGACTGTTTTTGCAGCTATGCCTTTTATGTATAAAACTATGAAGCGGGAGGAGGAAGTTGATGTTACTTTAAAAGAGGAGGGAAAGATTTTGAAGGAACATGCGAAAGTTGTTAAATATCTTATTTATTTGTTTATTGGGTTTGTTGTTTCATATTCTATTTGGTTTGTGTTTCTCCCAGCTGGTATTGTTCAGAGTTTGTTTGGTACTCAAATTGAGACCATTGGAGCTATAAATGCTAAGATTGTTGGTGATGTTGTTAGTCCTGGTTCTGTTTTTTTACAGATTTTTTTGAATAATTTTAAAGTTATGTTATTTGCCATATTTTTTGCATTCTTTTATGGTGCTGGTGCAATTTTCATTTTGACTTGGAATGCTTCTGTAATTTCTGCAGCGATTGGAATTTTTGTTAAAGAGAGGATAGCTGCCTACGCAGCCGCTGCTGGATCTGTTGGAATGTTTAATTATTTTCATGTGTTTTCTTTGGGATTGTTCAGATATTTCATACATGGGATCCCAGAAATTGCTGCTTACTTTGTTGCAGGACTAGCCGGAGGCATAATATCTGTTGCAGTTATAAACAAAGATTTGGAGACAAATAAGTTTAAGAATATAATGTTGGATGCAGTTAATTTAACTTTGATAGCTATTGGTATACTTGTATTGGCTGCTCTTTTAGAGGTTTATATTACTCCATTATTCTTCTGATTTCTCTTTCGTAAGACTTAAAATATTTGTGGTGTTATGTGATCCTTATGCCTAATTATACTAAGATTCTTGTAAGGGGTACTGGGTGGCTGTTATTTGCTTCAATTTTAGCCGCTCTTCTAGGATATGTATTAAGAGTAGTTTTGGCTAGAAACCTTTCTATTGAAGATTATGGTTTGTTTTATGCAGTATTTGCACTTGTTGGATTGCTTGCTTCTTTTAGGGGATTTGGTATTGGACAAGCTTTGATGAAGTATATTCCAGAGTTTAAGATAAAGAAAGATTTTTCTTCTATAAAGAAGGGTATTATTTATTACTTTTTTGTTCAACTTATTACTTATGGACTTCTCTTAGTTGGTATATTTCTTCTTGCTGAAAGGTTTGCTCTTTATTATTTTAAAGATATTAAAGCTGTTCAGCTTTTGGTTGTTTTAGGGTTAGCTTTTCTCTTTGCTATTTTTGAATCTCTTTTTCATGTATTGTTTTTAGGTTATAAAAAGATGAATTACTATGCGTTTACGCATTTTTTCCAAATGTCTTTAGTTGTTTTGATAACTATCATCCTTTTTTATCTTGGATTTGGTTATCTTTCTCCAGCCTATGCATATCTTTTTGCTTCTATACTCTCTGGAATTGTTTACTTTCTTTTGTTTTCTAAGCTTTCTCCTAAGACAGTCAAGGCTAAATCTTCTGTTGATTTTAAACTTTTTAAGAAGCTTACTCTTTTTGGGTTTCCTTTAACAATTAGTGCAGTTGTGGCTTCAAGTGTAGGATACATCGATACATTGTTGATTACTTTTTTTATTGGGTTGAAAGAAGTTGCTTTGTATAACGTTGCACTACCAATTGCAATGATGTTAAGGCAATTTGCTAAATCTGTTTCTCTTGTTTTAATTCCTTTGTCTTCAGAAATTTATCTTCAGAAAAAAGAGGTATTGATTGATGGGATAAAACGTGTTCAGAAATATTTATTGATTGTTGTTTTTCCTCTTTCATTGGGCATGGTTTTCTTTGCTCCATTGATTATTTTGTTGTTTTTTGGTGAAAATTATATTGGGGCTACTTCTACTTTGAGGATTCTTTCATTTTCCGCTGTTTTTTATTGTGTTGCTTATGTAAATGCGAATATACTTTTAGGCATTGGTAAATCTAAGATAAATGCAAAGATCATGGCAGGGGGCTCTATTTTTGCTTTAATTTTAAATTTAATTTTAATTCCTTTTTATGGAATACTTGGGGCTGGATTGTCTTTGTTTTTTGCCTCGTTGCTTATGTTTTTTGTTTCTTTTTATTATCTTAAGAAAATTATCAAGTATAATTTTCCTGCTATTTTATTTGTCAAACTTTTTGTTTTGGGATTTTTATTTTTGATTTTATGCGGTGCCCTTAGAAAGATGCCAATAATTAATCCTTGGATTGAGTTTGTTGTTATTGGATTAATTGGACTTATTTTTTATTTTGTTGGTTTGTTTTTGTTTAGGCTTATTAGTTTTGAAGAAGTTAGAGATTTATTAAAAAGAGTTGCTTAGTTTTTTGCATATGAAGATTAGTCTTCTACAGTTATTTGTTGATGCTCTTTCTATATTTTTTTTGAAGTATTTATTTAGAAACTTTTGATATTTTTTGGATGAAATTGATAGATAATTGTTTGTTGCAAGTGCGTATAGTAGTTCATACCTTTTTGATATTTTGTAATGCCCTAATGTTTTTACTATTTTAAATTGTCCTTCTAGATAGTTTTGCATTGTTTTTGTATCGAAATGTTGATAATGTTTTTTAAATAGTCTAACATTCTTTGATGGAACTGTTATGATTAGGTAGCCGTTTTCTTTTACTAATCTGTTTAGGTTTTTTATTATGTTTTTTAGCTGATCTGGAGGAATGTGTTCTAATGTTTCTATTGATATGATCATGTTAAATTTCTCTTTAGGTTTGTAATTGTTTATGTCTTCTGCTATAAATTTCTCTTTTGGGGAGAATATTTTTGCAAAGGATATTGCTTTTTTTGATAAATCAATTCCAGTTAGTTCAGTATCTTGATTTTTTAGTTCATAGATTAGTTTTCCATCCCCACAGCCGAAGTCTAGAATTGTTTTTGGGGATATTTTTTTTATTATTTTTTTTATTATGCTTATTACACTAAAATAAGATATTCCAGCGTATTCTCCTTCCTTTACTGTGTGATGATATGGAATTAAGTATTCTTCCTCTTGTAGAATTTCTTTGTTTTTCATAAAAGTGGAAAACTAATTCTTCTTTTAAATCTTTCTTATTTGACCTGTAGGTTTTTTAGAATTAAAGAAATTTTGTAGTTCTCGATTTATTTGTTTTAATAAACTTTTATTTGATTTTTTTTGTTGAAACTATTTTTGTTAGTTTTAATATTTTTGTGTTTTAATTATTATTACGTCTCCCCATAATTTATTTCTTGGTAATTCGATTCTTAGCAATGGAAGCCACCCCCTGTTGTATGTAATTTTCTCTATTTTGAGATTGTTCTTTTTAAACAAATGTTTTAGAAGATGCAAGTTTATTGGGGTTATGTGTCCGTCTTCTTTTGGTTCTTTGTTGAATCTTAGGAAGAATCCTGTTAAAAGATAGTAAATTCTTTGAACTAAAGATCCTGTGTAGGGTGTGGAAGTTATTAGCTTTCCTCCTTTTTTTAGCACCCTGCTTGATTCTCTTATTAAGTTATGTGGATTTTCTAAATGTTCTAAAATTTCTGTACACATTACATAATCAAAACTTTCATTTTTGAATGGGAGCTTTTCGAAGTTCATGTCTACTTTTTTGCAAGTAATTTTATCAAATTCTAAAACAGAAGGATCTATATCTACACAAGATGTTTGAAAACCTAACTCATAATACATCTTTGTTATTTGGCCTCTTCCAGGTCCGATGTCTAATAGTTTGCCCATTTTTTCTTTTTTAATAAGAGAATGTACAATATTTCTGAACTGGAGGTCTCCTTTGTCTATTTTCATACAGGTATTGAAGTTATGTGTATTTTTTAAATCTTTCTGGTTAGAATATGTCTGTTAGAATTAGTCTTAAATCTTCTTCGCTTAAATCTTTTGGATTGTTTTTTACTCTCTGAGGATTGAATCCATTCTTTATTATTAATTGGATTCCTTCTTCAGTTACTCCTAATTTACTTAATCTTGTTTCTAGACCTATTTTTCCCATTAATTTTGTTAAAAGCTCTTTTGCTTGTTCAGGAGTTTCACAGCCCAATGCCTGAACTATTTCTTCTGTTCTTTCTTTTACAAAGTTTCTTCCTCTTGTGTCGTTTAGTTTTGTTCCTTCTTCTAATTGTGAGTTGTATAATATGAAACTTGGCAATGTTAACCCTACTGCGTGTCCATGGGGGGCCCCAAAGTGCGAAGTTATCGGATATGACACTGCATGTGCTGCGGTCGTCTTCGCTATATTTATTGCTCTTCCTGCTAAGTTTGAAGCTCTTAGCATATTTTCTCTTAGTTGTTCATTTGGATTATTTACGCATTGTTCTAGATTTTGGATTCCTAGCTTTATGGATTCCATAGAATATTTTCTAGATTCTTCAGTTGAGTTTGTTGACCAGTGTGCTTCTATTGCTTGTCCTAATGCATCCATTCCTGTTGCTGCAGTTATGCTTTGTGGTAAGTTTATTGTTAGGTTTGGGTCTAAGATTGCAACTGTTGGTAACATCTTTTGATGTGCTAAAGAATATTTTGTTTTTCCAATATAAACAACTGCGAAATGAGTTGATTCTGATCCAGTTCCTGCAGTTGTAGGTATTGCTATTAATGTTCCTGGTGAAGTTTCTAAACTTCTTTTTCCTGTTATGTAATCTTCTAAGTTGCCTTCTTGATTTGCTAGTGCATTTATTGCTTTAGCCATGTCTATACAACTACCACCACCAATAGCAATTGTTAGATCACATTGATTAGCTTTGAAAATTTTTATTCCTTTTTTGATATCTTCTACATTTGGATTTGTTTTGAATTCGTAGAATCTTTCATAATGTGTTCCCGATAATAAAGGTTCTATTGCTTCTCTTGCTCCAGAAGATTGATAAGAATTATTCCCCGTTATTAGAAGTACTTTGTTTGGTTTAAGAGATGATAATTGTTCTTTTAGGTTTTCTATTGCTCCAGATCCAAAATATTCTTTTTGACTCATTGTTTTTCGGTTAAGAATTCCATGAACATTTCTTTATTTCCTATCGGCGTTGTTGTTGGTCTTCCTAATTCTTTTCTTGCTCCTTTGTTAACTCTTATTTCTAGGAGTGCTGGGCCTTCTGCCGATTTTAGTTGTTGCATACTTTCTATTATTTCTTCTTTAGTTTCTGCTCTAAAGGTTTTTTCGTATCCATTTGCTTTTGCTATGATTGGAATGTCGATGTTAAATCCTGCTGTTGGTTGACCCCCTACTGAATCGTGTGCACCGTTATTAAATATAATGTGTTTGAAGTTTTTTGGAGCTTGTTGCCCAATTATTGCTAAGGATCCCATGTGCATGATTGTAGCTCCATCTCCATCAAAACAATAAACGTTTCTTTTTGGTTTTGATAATGCAATTCCCAAGGCTATTTGGGATGAATGACCCATTGATCCAACTGTAAGAAAATCTTTTTCATGTGATTGATTTAACTTTTCTCTATACTCAAATAATTCTCTAGATGTTTTTCCTGTAGTTGAAATTACAATGTCTTGTGAATCTAAATTATCTACTATCAGCTCTAAGGCTTGTTCCCTATTTAATTCAAAATTAGTTTTTGCTTTATTTTGTAGCTCATAAGATTCAAAAGTTCCTTTTTTTACTACAAGTGCATAAGGCGCATTCCGGTCTCTCATTGATTCAGCAGCTATTTTTACTATTTTTTCTGCTTCTTCTATTGAATCTGGCAGAATTTTGTGAGGAATCCCCAGAGTTTCTAGTAAACCAAGGGTTATTTTTCCTTGCTTTACATGTTGTGGTTCGTCCCTTTTTCCAGGTTCCCCCCTCCATCCAATCAGAAGGAGTAATGGTATGCTATAAACATCAGGATCTACCAAAGAGGCTAATGGATTTATTGCGTTTCCTTGTCCAGAGTTTTGCATATATACTAACCCTGGCTTTTGTGTTGCTAGGTAATGTCCTGCTGCTAATGCAATTGCTCCACCCTCATTATGTACTGTGATATTTCTTTCAGGGGGAATATTGTCAGTAGCATATGCACAGAAATCTTTTAATAGTGAATCTGGAACTCCTGTGAAGAAAGATATTCCCTCTTTACTCAGAATTTGTTCGAAACTTTTACAGGATAACATTATCTTTTCGAGAGGCTTGATTATTTTATAAGACTTATGAATTTTTAGAAATTATTATTTATTTACTTCCGGGGATCAGGTTTAAGATATCTTTAATCGGCATGCAATGTTCTAAACTTGCTTCGTGACACCTGCTATGTTTTAGAATTGATTCTGCTGTTTTTACCATTGATGGATGTGCGCTTCTTAGTAAGTGATTTGCATATATTACGATATTTACTCCATTATTTATTAATTCGTCTTCAGTTATATGGCTATATGATGAAGGGACCACTACTAGTGGAATTCTGTTTTCAAATTTGTTGTATTCTTTACAAAATTCTAATATTTCATCTGGTGTTTTGGACTTACTATGGATCATTATAGCGTCTGCTCCAGATTCAATGTATGCACTTGCTCTTTTTAGGGCGTCATCTAATCCAGCCCCGGCAATCAGGCTTTCTATCCTAGCGATTATCATGAAATCATCTGTTAATTGTGCTTTTTTTCCTTCAGAAATTTTATGACTAAATTCTTCTATACTATCTTGTTTTTGTTCTACTTCAGTTCCAAATAATGAATTTCTCTTTGGTCCTATTTTGTCTTCAATTATTATTGCAGAAACACCCAATCTTTCCAAAGTTTTTACTGTAAACCTAAAATGTTCTACTATTCCCCCGTTATCTCCGTCTACTATTATTGATTTTGATGTTACTTCTAATATTTGTTCAATTGTATTTACTCTAGAAGTTACATCTACTGCAGCAGTATCTGGTTTGCCTTTTGCTGTAGAATCTGTTAGACTACTAATCCAAATACCATCGAATTCTTTTATTGCTCCATCTTTCGCTATTTTTGTTTTTTCAACTATCCTTCCGGTTAGCCCATTATGTGCTTCTAATATTCTAACAATTGGTCTTAGTTCTATAGCTCTTTTTAGTTTTTTTCTTCTTACTTCTGGAGCGGCGCCTGCTTCTAAAACAGAATCTATTAAATGAGTTGAAGACATTTTTCCATCTCCACCAGTTTCTATAAGTGTACTATTAGAAACAGGAATAACTTCTGGTTCAATTAGAGTTCCCCCCCATTGTTTTAGTGCTTCTATAACTTTTTCTCTAGTTTGTTTTTGTACTCCAGTTTTCCAATCAGTTCCATGTACAACGAAATCTGGTTTTAATTTTAATAGATTCGGAATATAATCAAGGGTTTCTTGAGGTATAACTTGAGATACTCCTTTTAAATTTTCCACTATTTTTTTTCTTTGTTCAAAATTTAACAATGGAACTCTCTTATATCCTGCGATTGCTTTATCAGTTAATAACCCAAGAGTTATATCTCCAAGTTTTCTTGCTTCTTCAATTATTTTCATATGGCCATGATGTAACAAGTCTGATGCCATTGCGACATATACAACTTTTTTATTAGAATTAGTTTCAGTTTCCATCCTTGTCACCTTTTTAGTAAATTATGTCTACTGTGATGGTTTAAATATTTTGCGAAGCTATCTTATGGAAGATATGTTGTCGAATAAGTCTTTGTAGTCTTTTTTTGTTCTTTCGAAGCTATTTCTGTCCAATATTTCTTGCTTTATTTTTGAAAATTTTTCAGAATATGATTCTCTGTTTTTATAGAAATCTTTGATTTTGAAAATTGTTTCTTGTTTTGTAAGATTTTTAACTATAAACTCAGGGTAATCTTTAAATTCATATTTTAACCATCCTACATTAGATACAAATGTTGGGCAATTCGTGTAAAGGGATTCTAAAACTAGGGTACTATGTGGTTCAGTACCAGGGATGCAAAGCATTAGATCGCTAGCTATCATTGCTTTTATTGGGCCCATATCCGTAAGTTCTAATTTTCCTTCTTTTTCTAGCCGCATAGTCATTCTTTGTGCATCTATGCTTATTACTGTAGAATCGGGGATTTCTTTTTTAATTTCTTTAAATAGTTCTTGGAAGAATTCTTCGTTTTCTATTCTAGAGAATAATATTATTTTGCCCTCTGGGATGTTGTATTCCTTTAATATGTCTTCTTTCTTTAGATTGTCTACCCTATTTGTGTTTAGACCTTCTATTATTACTTTAAACTTACTTTTTGTTTTTTTGTATAATTTTGGTTTGTTCTTTTCTAGTTGTTCTTCTAAATGACCTGTTGGAATTGTTGTTTTTGTTGATAATAAGATACTTAATCTATCTGTTAGATAATTGTATAGGAATCTTGGATAATTTTTTAGTTTTGGCTTTCCTATTTCTTTTTCTTCTTTATTTTTTATTTCATAGTCTATGTGTTCATTTATGTTTCTTCCTCTTATTCCAGAAGTATTGAATATAGCTGGTATTTTGTTTAGTTTCCCAAAGATTATCCCTCCAAGTCCAGATAGTCCCGTTCCAATAATAATATCCAGTTCTTTTTTATCTTTTAATTTTTTTAGAATCTTGTAGGATTTTATGTGGTAACTGATTAGATTCAAAGTATCACTTTTGAATTTCTTTTTTATTTCTAATGTTTTAATTGAAGCTTCTTTTGATGGATCAAAAGAGATTTTTTCTGAGATTAAATCTTTTCTTCTAAAGCAAATTACACTAAAATTATAGTCATCACCAAGATTTTTTATTATATCTTTTGTGAATCCAGTTCTCCCCCCTGGTGTTGGGTGATATCTTGTTAAGAATACTATATGTTTCATGGAAATCGCTTAAGATCTTTTGTTTAAATATCTTTTGTATTCTTCTGTTAATAGATTTCCTATCTTTTTATTTTCAAACTTTTCTTCTATTATTCTTTTTGAGTTTTGTCCCATTTTTTCTTTTAAACTCTTGTTTTCTATTAGTTCTACTATTTTTTCTTTTAATTCAGTTTGGTTGTTTATTATGAATCCGTTCTTTCTATTTTCAATTATTTCTGGATTTCCTCCTGCGTTTGATGCTATTAATGGTAATCCATAACTGGCAGCTTCCAATAACATCCTAGATAATGGTTCATAGAAGAAGCAAGGGTGCACAACCAAGTCTGCAATTGAGAAATATTCGTTTATTTTGCTGTTTTCTATGAATCCAATAAAGGTTACTTTTTCTTTTAAATTTAAATCTTCTACTAGTTTTTTTAAGTTTTCGTAATAATTTCTTTTTTCTCCAACTATTATTAATCTAATATTATCAATATCTCTTATTGCTTTTATTGTGTTGTGTATCCCTTTATCTTTTGATAATCTGCCCGCGTATAAAATAACATTTGTTTTTTCAGATATGTTTAATTTTTCTTTTAAGTTAGTTTTTATCTTGTTATTTGGTTTTATTGGATTATAGATTACTGTTGTTTTTTCTTTTTTTATTCCACCAGAAATTAACATTGTTTGGATTGCGTTACTTACTGGAAATAACTTTGTACATTTTTTTAAGCTTAGTTTTAGAAGTGGTTGAGAGTATCTGTTATATGTCCAGTATAAAATACCTTTTAATCCCCATTTTTTTAAGGAAATTGTTAACCTTTCTTTAGGCTTGCAGTTATAACAAGAGTTTCCATCTGGATGAGACCCACCAAATTCACAAAAAAGTGGGCCATTTATTGTTGCAAACTTTGGATATTTTTTGAAAAATAATGCAAGAGGGAATATTGCTTGGAAGTTGAGAAAATGAATAATATCTGGTTTTTCTTTTTTTATTACTTCTTTTGCCGCTTTGTATATTTGCCAATATGCATACTCGAGGTTAGATAATTTTTTTGAAAACTTTAGTTTTCTCCAGGGGAATCTGTATACTTTTATGTTTTCAATTTTCTCTAATTTTGGATTGTCTATTTTTTTAGATAAACAGCAAACTACTACTTCATTTTCTCTTTCTGTTACTGCTTTTGCTATGTGTAAAGCACTTATTTCTCCCCCTCCGAACCCTTCAGGGTAGAAATTTCGTGAGATATAGAGTATTTTCATTATGAATCTCAATTAAGCTAAATTTAAATAGGTTGTGTAGCTGATTTTTTTAATGGCAAAGGTTGCAATTTTGGTTGATGCTTTGGAAAACAAAGGTGGAATTGAAAGAGTTGTTCTTCTTCAAGCAGAGATGTATGGTGCAGATATTTACACTGGTAAATACTCTCCAGAAACTACTTTTGAAGAGTTTTCAGATTTCGATATTAAGGTTATAAACAATCAAAATCTTCCACGAAGAGTATGGTCTCTTATTAATCGTTATAAGTTTGGCAAATTAAAGCTTAATTATGATCTAATTATAATGCATGGGGGTGCTTCTCTTTCTGCCGCTAGACGTAACAAAAAGAGCTTGTGGTACTGTCATTCTCCTACAATTTGGTTATATAGTACTACTAAAGAAGACTTAGCACACATAAACTTTTTCAAGAGAGTGCTTGTTAGACTCGCCATTCCTTTTCTAAAAATGAATGATAGAAAGAACGTTGGATTTGTTTCTAAAATTGTTACAAATTCTAGAAATGTTGCTGGAAGAGTTAGAAGTATTTATGGTAGAGATGCCACAGTGATACATCCTTTTGTTGATTTGGATAAGTTTAATTATGTTTCTTCAGATGATTTTTATTTTTCTCCAGCCAGACTTACTCCTGACAAAAGAGTTGATGCCATTGTTGAGGCATTTAAAAGTATGCCAGATAAAAAGCTGGTTGTTGCTAGTGGTGGTTCAGATTTAGATAAAATTAAGGAATTGGCAGAAGGCTCAAATAATATTAGTGTTCTTGGTTGGGTCTCAGATGAGAAGTTGATTAGCCTTTATGGAACTTGCATAGCTTCGGTTGCAGCATCGTATTTTGAAGATTTTGGAATGATTGCAATAGAGAGCATGGCTTCTGGAAAACCGATGATTGCTTCAGGAGATAAAGGCTTTGCAGAATCAATTATTGGTGGTAAAACGGGGTTGCTGATTAACCCAACAAAATCTGAGATTATTGGAGCAGTTAATACATTGGATAAGGATAAGGCCATTTCTATGAAGGACCCTTGTGAAAGAAGGGCAAAATTATTTTCCAAAGAAGTATTTATTAGTAAGTTTAAAGATGTAGTGAGAGAAGAAATTGATAGAAGCGATTAAGTTATTAAAAGATAGGAGAAATCCTGTTTATTTTTTTGATTTGTTTAAAAATAGAACTCTTAGAGATGTTGATAAAATACTATTTTCATTTACTCTTGATCTCGAAAGAGATACAAAAGGAAATTTTGAAGTTAAACAGTTGAATTCTATTTTGGATTTTTTGAAAGATTATGGCAAGGGCACTTTTTTTGTTGAGACTTCTCTTTTGAAGAATAAATCATTTGGTTTGGATAAACATGAAGTTGGATCACATGGATTTGGCCATTTAGCATTGGGGGATGATTGGTGGATATCTAATAAAGAAAAAGCAGGAAGTAGATTTGAGAATGTTAAGAAATCTACCGAATTGATTAAGGATATTTTGAATGTTAGACCAATTTCATTTAGATGCCCCAAATTTTCTATTGGAAGTGGGCTGAAGTCTGTTTTGTTTGAGCAAGGATATAAAGTGGATTCTTCTGAAAACCCACATAATCCCAATTTTTTGCCAAATGAAGAAAAAAAGATACTCGAGATTCCAGTTTCCAGATATTTTAAGCCAAATTTAAAGTTCAAAAGAGTGGTTCCTTATCTTAAGTATGATTCTTTGATGTTTAGTAATCTTAAATCTAGGGGGGTTGATAGGTTTTTTAATTTGTCAAAGAAAATAGCTCAAAGCTGGCCCGAAAATAAAGTTCCATTGCTTAATTTTATGTGTCATAATTGGGATTTTGAATCTAGAAATGATATTAAACTTGTTACTCAATATTTTAATAAATTAGAAGAAAGTTTTAAAGTACAGTTTTTATCACTTAAAGATTATCAAGGACTTGTAAAAAATGAGTGAGTTTCCAAAAGTTTCGGTTGTTGTTTTAAGTTGGAATAACTTAGACATGACGTTGAATTGTATAAATAGCGTTTTAATAACTGATTATCCTAATTTTGAAATTGTGCTTGTTGATCAAGGTTCTGAGCCAGAGGCTATTAGCTCTTTGAAAAGAAACTATACTAAGAACGAGAAAATTAAATTGATTTTTAATGAAGAAAATGTTGGTTCTGCCGAAGGTCGTAATATTGGATTTAGGAATTCTTCAGAGGAATCTAAGTACGTAGCTTTTTTTGATAATGATACAGTTATCCCTAAAGAGTATATTGGTCGGCTGATTGAGGTTATGGAAACCAATGAAAATGTTTATGGTGTTAATGGATCTTTTTCTGATTTTTTAGAGGGTTATCCTGGAAGAAACACTACTTTGACCACTGTTGCTTTTGATGCTCCTTATTTTGATAAGTCACTCATAGGTAAAGCGCTTAGAGAGTCTGTTGCTCTAACCGGATCCGGTTGTATGTATGATAAGGATTTTATTATGTCTGAACCATTTTTTGCAGATTACTTTTTTGGCGGAGAAGAAATTTATCTTGGTTTGCTTGTTTATCTAAGGGGTGGGAAGTGTATGAAAGTGCTGGATGCTCCATATACACATTTGAGTCAGAATACTTTCCAAAGAACTAAAACTTCTTTATCTGCATTTCATGCAACCAAAAATAGACTCATGAGTTTGTTTTTGTTTTTTGAGAAGAAAACTTTGTTTAAACTTCTTCCATTAATCTTTGTTTCTCAGGTTTTCTACTTTTTTTATTTTCCTAAACAAATGGGGTCAAAAATTAAATCTTATTCTTGGCTGATTAAAAATTTTGATAAAATTAGAGAGAGGAGGAGAATTTTGCAAAAAGGGAGAAAAGAGGATGATAAGTATATTCTTAATCATATGAGCGGGAAGTTTCAGGATTCTGGAATAATAAGTGGAAGTTTTCTAAAGAAGATTTTAAATGGATTAAATTTTCTTTTTGTATTATACTGTAGATTGTTTAGAATTCCTGTTAAGGAGGTTTTGCTTAATGAAAAACGGAAAAGCAGATTGGTTTAGCAAGACTTGGTACAATGAAGATAAGAATTTAGTATATTTTCTTACAGGCAGGATAGTTTTGGATTGGATTAATTCTGAAAGTGCGTCTAAGTTACTTGATATTGGTTGTGGATATGGTGGTTTTACAAAAATATTGAGTGATAAGACTAATCTTAAGATCACAGCTATTGATATGGAAGATGAAGCAATTTCTAAGACTAAGGAGAAACTTTCTGGTACAGATGTTGTTGTTGAAAAGCAAGATGTTTTGAATATGAGTTATGGGGATGAATCTTATGATATTGTTCTTAGTACAGGTTATACCTCTGCTGCAACACTTCCAGGGGCAATAGGGGAAGTTAAGAGAGTCGTTAAACCAGGAGGTATTTTAATTTTAGATTATTTGCGATTTTACAACATGTATTATCTTTTTTCTGGCAATTTATTTAAAAGATTGTTTAGATATCTGAGTAAGAAAGATACAGATCAGTATTACTTTGGAATATTTGGGTTGAGAAATTATTTAGAAAAGGAAGCCGGTCTTAAGATAGAAGAAATCAAATCTTTTTATACGTATCCTCCTTTTTTGAAGTCTAATAAATCTAAATTTTTATTTGAGAAAACAATCGGTAGGGTTTTGAAACCTTTCTTGGCGAGGGTTTTAATTTTGAAGCTTAGAAAAGTTAAATAATTTTTTTTATTTTTAGTAAGATGTAAGATAATAACTTGAATAGTGAATATGGTAGTTTGTTTAGGATTATGTGTTCTTCAAATCCGATTGGTTTTCCACCCATAGATTCTTTAAACTTTGCGACCCTATCTGTTTTTAATGATGGACCGTAATTTACAATTTCTAAATTTTTTTCTTTTGCGAATTTAATCATGTTGTAATAAAGAAAGTTGTTTGGTGCAAATTCTAAATAGTTTTTGTCAGATGCTGCTAAATGGTTTGTTATCATGTTTTTGTAAATCATCATTGTCCCACCTGCAATTACCTTGTCTTTTGAATAAACGTTAAACAAACTGTAGTTTTTGTTTTTCATTAGTTTTTTTAACGAATCTAAAGAACTTTCCTTACTTTTGAATTCTTTCATTTTATTTTGATAAATTGGATAGAATTTTTTTAACTCTTCTTTTGAGTTTGATATTTTTAGTTTTAAATTGTTTCTTTCTGCTTTTTTTATTGCTCTTCTTGCTCTTGATTCTAATTCTTTGTTAAATATTTCTTTTATTGTTTTGTCTTTTATGTTTAGTATGAAAGTTTCTGGAACTGTTTTCTTCACTTTTGCATTTAATTTATTTATTCTTATATATGTTGCTTTACCTGTTTTCTTTATTAGCTCTTTTATAATTTTTCTTACATTTATATTTTCTTTGGTTACAATTCCTTGTGAAGAGTATCTTTTGAATAGAAAAATATTTTCTTTGAATAATGAGATAGTTGCTATTAGTTTATTATTTTCTTTTATTAGAAAACTTTCTAAATTTCCTTTGTTTTTTTCTAAAAAATCTATAAAGTCGGTTTTATGCTCAAATCTTCCGTTAGGTGTTTTGTCTACAAAATTATTCCATTCTTCTTTGTTGTTCTTATCTAGTTTTTCGAAAGTTAGCATGTTTTTTGGTGTTTCATAATACTTAAAAAGATTTTTAATTTTTTCCCTATATGAGAGTTTTTTTGACTGGTCCGGGAGACGCAGAATACCCTAGTTTTTATTATCAGTGTAAGAAAGCATTTGAAGCTCTTGGTCATGAGGTTGGATTTTTTAATTACAGAGCTTCTAAATTTGGAAGACTTCCCGTTGCTAGAACTCTGGTGAGCAATTCTTTGAAAAAGGAAGTTTTGAAGTTTAATCCAGATTTACTTTTAGTCATAAAGGGAGAGATTATTCCAAAAGGAATTATAAAAGAAATTTCTTCTGCAGGTGTGAAAACTGCAGATTGGACATTAGATAGTCCCTTTGGTGATTTTTATAGTTATAATAGGATAAAAAATATTTCAGAATATGATTTCTTTTTTGTTTTTGATCCCTATTATTTGAAAAAGTTAAGAGAAATAAGTGCAAATTCTTTTTATTTACCTGCAGCTGCAGACCCCGAGGACGCCCATAAACCAATTATTCCTTTTAATGAAAGAAAATATCCTTATGAAATTTCTTTTTTGGGTTCTTATGAGCCAGAAAGGGAAGATTTGATGGAAAAATTAGGAGATTTTAATGTTCAAGTTTTTGGTCATAATTGGAAGAATAAAAGAGGTCTTGTTAAAAATCTGAAAAGAGAATATTTGTCAGGCGTTAGTGCTGCAAAGCTTTTTAATTCTAGTAAAATCAATTTAAATCTGCAAGCTTTACATGGGAAAGAAAGCCTTAATCTTAGGACGTTTGAGCTTCCAGCTACTAAAAGCTTTCAACTTGTGGATTATAAATCTGAGTTGCCCAATTTGTTTAAAATAAATAAAGAAATTGTTTGTTATTCTGATCTTGATGATTTAAAAGAGAAATTAAGATTTTATTTGGAACAACCTGAAAAGAGAGATAGAATCTCTGAAGCTGGATATCAGAGAGTTTTAGAAGAACACAAAGTTGTTGATAGAATTAAGACTATGTTGAAAATTATGAATTTATAACTTTTAGTAGGGCTTCTCCAGTTTTTTGTATCGAAAATCTTTCTTTGAATAATTTATATCCATTGTTCGATATTTTATCTTTTAGTTTTTTATTGTTTTTTAGTTTAGTTATCTTTTTAGCCAAATCTATATGATCATAAGGTTTACATAGGAGGCAATTTTTTTTATCTTCGAATACTTCTCTTATTCCAGGAGTGTCACTTGTTATTAACGGTTTTTTTGATGCTATTATTTCATATGCTTTGTTTGGGATGACGTTTTTTGCTTTTTGTGAATCTCCAAATACCCCTAGACAGATTTCGCTTTTTTGAATCTCTTTTGCAAGTTCTGTTAGACTTACATTTTTATTTATGAATTCTATGTTTTTTATGTTAAGTTTTTCTGCTTCTTTTTGTATTTTTTTGCTTTCGTCTCCTTCTCCAATTATTTTGAATTTAATTTTTTCTTTTTCTAATTCTTTTGCAGCCCTTATTATGTGCTCAATTCCTTGAAGGGGTATAAATGTTCCATGAAATTCTATTTCTTTGTTGCTAGGTATTTTAGATGGTTTAAATATTTCGTCGTCTGCGCCAACGTATACTTTGCTAAACTTTGATTTCTTTAATTTAAATTCTTTACAGAAGTATGCTATGTGTTCATTTGTATCTAATATGTTGTGGTTTGATAGTAGACATGATACTTTATCTCCCATTTTTAGCAATTTTGCTTTTATGGTGTTTTTCTTTACCTTTTTTCTGTCTAGTACAAGATTTTCATAATCTGAAATGAATACGTCGAAGATTATTTTTTTCCTATGAATTGGTTTTGTTAACCAGCTTGTGATTAGTACAAATTTTCCAGTGACTATGATTTTGTCGAAGTCTCTTTTTAGAATTCTTTTTATTAATTTTAGGTATTTTAATTTTCCTTTTGGCAAATATATTGAAGTGTTTATACTGTTTGATTTTAATCCCTTGTAGAATATCCTTCCTCTTGAATAGAAGTTGATATCATATACGCCTAACATTAAGATTTTCATTTGTTATCTTTTTATATGCAGTTAAAACTTTCTTTGCAATATCTTCTCCATTATATTTTTTAGCTTCCTTTATCAACACCTCTTTTTTTATTTTTCTTAAATCTATTTTATTTAGTATTTCTGTTAACTGTTCTATGTTTCCAGGTTCAAAAAAATATCCATTTTTTTTATCTTTTATTATGTCTATGGTTCCACCTATCTTTGATGAGACAGGTATGCATCCTGCAGCCATTGCTTCAACCAATACCCTACCAAATGCTTCGGGTATTTCTGAAGGGAAAACTAGCACGTTGCTTTTTGATAAAACTTCAGGTATTTTTTGATAGTTTCTTTTTGTATTTAAATTTACTTTTAGGTTGTCCTTTTCAATTCTTTTTTTTATTTCTTGTTCGATGTTTCCTGCTCCGTATAGGTTGCAAACGTAGTCTCTTTTTAATTTTTTTAATGCTTTAAGTAGGGTATAAATTCCTTTAAATTTTGTGTAGCTTCCCAAGTACGTTATTCTTAGTTTGTCGTTCTTCGCTGTTGTTTTCTTGAATTTTTCTATTTCAATTATGTTTGGCATTACTGTTATTTTGTTTTCTTTTACACCCAGCAATTTTAGTCTTCCTGCTAAGAAATTACTTATTGGCAGGAAATGGTCGAATTTTTTTAGAAGTTTGATTCTTTTTTTGTATGCTCTGAATAGATATCTTCTAAATATTGGATTGTGTTTTATGAAGAAATAGTTCTTTGTTTTTGCAATATATTTTGAGTTTATGAACTCTTTTTTGAAATCTCTATAATTTATTTTTTTATCATATAATGATTTATTTTTGTAGATTAAATCACCTTTTGGACAGAAGAAGACTGGGGAATTTGAGTGCATTATTTTTGGTATTTTAGTTTTTATTACCCCGTATGCAGATGTTGTATTGAAATAATGGATGATGTCAAAATTATATTTTCTTATTAGTTTTTTAGTTTCTTTTTTTACTGAGTTTGGAAATGCCAATGTTCGTTTTATATTTGAGAATATTGATGAAGGATTCTTTCCAGTTTTTAAGTTTCTATGAATGTTTATTCCTTCAATTTCTTTCGATCCTTTTGAATTTGAAGTTAGTACATGTATTTCTACCCCTCTTTTTATCAAGTGCTTTGCTAGCAAGAAACAACTTATTTCACCACCCCCCTTAACATTTGGTGGGAAATATTCAGATATGAATAGCACTTTCATTTTTGTATACTCCTTCTATTCTTTTAGCAATTAATTTCCAGTCATATTTTTTTACCAAATTGTTTCCTTCTTCTATTTTTTGTTTGTAAATTTTATTGTTTTTTAGAAGAAATAATAGTCTATTTGCCAAATCTTTGGGATCTTTGTTTTTGAAGATAAACCCACCCTTTCCTTCAATTGTTACTTCTTTTAGGACTTCAATATCAGAGCAGACGTAAGGGGTCCTTGATGCCATTGCTTCTAGGAGAACTATTCCAAATCCTTCTAGAATACTTGGTAAGCAAAAAATATGTGATTTTTTTAGATATTTTATAACATCTTTATGTTCTTTTACAAAACCTTTGAATTCTATGTTTTTTTGTAAATTTAATCTATTTGCTAAACTTTTTAGATTGGTTATTTCGTCACCCTTTCCGATTACTATTAGTTTTATAGTTGGAATTTCTTTTTTTACTATTGCTATTGCTTTAATTAAATCTTGAACTCTCTTTTTTGGTGTTAATCTTGAGATGGAGCAGACTGTTGGTTCTTTGAATTTTGTTTCCTTTTTTGTGTATGATTCTATATTTATTCCATTTGGAACTATTATTGTCCTTTTTTTTATTCTCTTTGCTGTGAAATTACTTACTGAAATTATTTTATTCCATCTTCTTGAGAGTGTCCACCTTTCCCATATTTCTCCAAGTATTCCAGTTATTAACCCTTTATTTTTAATCCATTCACCTAGCCATGTTTCGTGATATGTTGCGATACTTTTGGATTTTGTTTTTTTTGAAGCATAGAATGCTGGTAAGTAGCTTATGAAATTGTAACCTTCTATTACATCTGCCTTAATCTTTTTTGCGATTTTGTATGCTGCTATTGAGAATTTTAATCTTGAAAGAATATCTCCTTCGTTTGAATACTCATGACTTTGCCCTGCTCTGTAAATCTTTATGTTTCCAATATTATGTTTTCTTTCTTGTCCATTTTTCCAAGAGGTAATTACTATCATTTCATGTTTTTTTGACAGTTCTTTTGCTATGTTAAAGCATCTGGATTCGGCCCCCCCAGTTATGTCCCCTTCTCCATGATAAGGGAAATATTCAGTAATGTATACTATTCTCATTTTTTGATTGCTATTGTCCTAACTATCTTTGTTATGTTTCTTTCAATCCTTGTTTGCTTTGCATATAATCTAAATATCATATATGCTAAGAGTATTAGTCCTGAATAAGTTATTAAGTCTACACCACGCTCTATGCCAAGAAATTCTGAAATGGTTGTTGAAACTCCTGGATATAGTAAAACTATTATTGCAATTCCCCAGAAAATTAACCAGAAGAATGCTTCTTTTTCCCTTAAATTTTTGTCTCTTATGTTTATGAACACTCTGCTGAATGCAAATAAACTAAAGATTACGAATATTATTTGTATTATTGTTAACATTTTAAACTCCCAATTTTTTCATGAACATTTTTGATACAATTTTTAATGAATCTAATTTACCCTGTCCCTTTCTTCCTTGCTTTAGCGATTCTGCTGTATAAACTATTGTTACAGGGATTTCTTTATACTTAATTTTTTTTCTTTTTATTTCTTCAACTATTTCTGAAGCATGTTCCATTTTATCCATTGTTATTCTTATTTTCTCTGCTGCATCTCTTGAAAATGCTCTGAAACCGTTATGGGCATCAGAGAGTTTTATTCCATAGAACATTCTAATTATTAGAATTGCACCCTTGAGCATAATTTTTCTTTTAAATGGTATTCTTTGTTTATTTAAGAATCTTGAACCTAGTGTTGCTTCTGCTTCGTTGCGTATTATTGGAAGAATCATTTTTTGTATTTCTTCTGCCTTATGCTGGCAGTCTGAATCGAAATGAACTAATATTTCTGCTCCGTTTAGGAGTGCATAGCTCATTCCTGTTTGAAGTGCAGCCCCCTGTCCCCTATTTATTATGTGTCTTAGGGCATGTACTTGCATTTCCTTTGCTATTTCAAAAGTTTTGTCTTTAGAGCCGTCATCCACTACAATTATGTTGTTGTATCCTTCTTTTCTTAGATTGTCTATTGCTTTGCCTATGTTTTTTTCTTCATTGAAAGCAGGAACAATTATGGAGATATTCATTATTTCTGGGAAAGAAATTCGTTTTAAATAGTTTATGAAGGATTTTTGATAACACTTATATAATCTATTTCTTTGTTCTTTTTATGTCTGAAAAATCAGGAGATTTTGGTAGTAGGGAATTTCTTTCGTTTGTTTCTAAACATTGGAAGGTGATATTGTTTTTGATTGTTTTGATTTTTGCTTTTTATTTTAGGGCTTATCATATTGATTATCCAGTTACAGGATATCACAATTGGAAGGAAACTCATTATTTGACAGAGGCCAGAAATTTTGCTGATAATGGTTTTTTTGAACATGGTTTTTTTGTTCCAGAGTGGGATTATCCTTCAATAAATGAGAATCCTAGCGGGGCACATACGGATAGTTTTCCGACCACATCAATAATTGTAGGGTTTTTGTTTAATCTCTTAGGGGTTAGTTTGTCAGGGGCGCGGCTAGTTAGCATATTGTTTTCTATAGGGTCTATTATTTTGTTTTATTTGATTGTTAAACTTCTATTCAAGAGGGAAGATCTTGCTTTTATTTCCGCATTGGTATTTGCTTTAAATCCGCTTGCTATTTTCTTTGGTAGGCAAGTTCAGCTTTTAGGTCCTGCCCTGTTTTTTTCACTTGCCGGTATTTATTATTATATAAAATGGTTTAAGGAGAGAAGTTGGAAGAATACTGTATTGTTTAGTATTTTTTTGATGCTTGGTATAATGACTAAGTATAGTTTTATACTATTTGCAGTTCCAGTAATACTTACTTATCCCTATAAAATATTGAGAGATAAAAAGTATTTGAGTAAACATTTATTTTTTGTTTTTATTGGATTGCTCTCTTTTTTATGGTTTAAGTATAGCTCTTCAATTTCTAAAAGTATTGGATCTCAATTTGAGGTTGTTGAGTTTGGTGTGTTGTTTAACTCTGATTTTTGGAGGATAATGCTTTCTTTTGCAAGAGATAATTATACTTTATTGGGGTTAACCTTTTTTGTTTTTGGAATTCTCTTTTGGTTTTTTATTGTTAAGGTTAATATGAAATCTTTTGAATGTAAATTTATTAATTCTTATCTTATTGGTTCTGTAATCTGGTTTGTATTTATGGCTCAAAAAATGCAAGGTCATAATTATCATCAATATCCTTTGTTACCTTTATTTGTGTTTTTTGTTTCGTTTTTTATCTTGTCTGCTTCTATGACCTTGGCTAAAGTTATCAAATTTAAAAAGTTAAAGTGGATTTTTGTCTTTATAATTTTTTCTTTGCTTATCTTACCTTCTTTTGCAGCTAAAGATAGAATGTTTGATACTCAGTTTGAAGGTTTGGATGTTGCTGGAGAGTACATAAAGGAACATAAATTAGAGGGAGAGAGAGTGATGCATAGTAGCCACCAAGCTTATGGTTTGTTATGGCATGGTGATATAAAGGGAACAAGAGGGATTCCTTCAACTGTGGAGGATATTCAATTTGCAGAAGATAATCTTAATGCTAGTTGGATTTTTGTCTATGCATGGGATTTTGGTATCTTTCAAGATGATAGAGTGGAATACATCTCTCAGAATTATAAATTAGCCCAAATTGGGTTTAATATGCAAGGTGATCAGTTTAGTCCTGTTTATCTATTGTTTAGAAAAGGTGGGACCTTTGATTTTTCTTCTATTAATTTGCTTGTTTCCGCCAGATTAGATGCTGGTGAATTTGAAATTAAAGAGTATGAGTTTAGCGATGGACGTATGCATGAATTGTATTATGTTAATTTAGAATGAAGAAAGGAAAACTTTTGATTTCAGGGATATTAACTGTTTTGTTAGTTACTGTTTTGTTAAGTAATATTGATTTTTCAGAATTTAAAAGTGTTTTTTCTAATTTATCTTATTATGTTGTTTTTATTGGTTTTTTGCTTTATACTTTGATTTATGTTTTTCGGTCGTTTAGACTTGGATATGTCCTTGAAAAGAAATTTAAATTTAAGGAGCTATTTAGAGTTATAAGTTTGCATAATCTCTTTAGTCAAGTTCTTCCATTTAGATCTGGTGAGCTTTCTTTGGTTTATTTGTTAAAGAAAAAGGGGGTTGATAGTTCCAAATCTATTTCTTCTCTTATTTTTTTAAGAATTTTCGATTTTTTGTCTATCTTTTTTCTATTGATATTTTCTTTGCTCTTTGCGAAAAGTGCTTATTTTTTATTGGTAGGTAATTTCTTTTGGTTGTTCCTGCTTTCATTTTTTATCTTTTCTTTGTTTGTTGTTTTCTTGTTTAAACCAGCCAAATTTTTTGGAGGAATTATCAATTTGATTTTATTTTTTAAGCTTAACAAATACAAATTCTTTTGTAAGGGTTTGTCTTATTTAGAGAAAGTTTCTGATTCTTTTTCTTCTCAGAAAAGGAATTTATTTTTTGTTTTTCTGCTATCTCTTTTGGTTTGGATTTCTTCTTTTGTATTTACTTATTACATATTGAATGGACTTGGTCTTGAAATTTCTTATTCTTATTTTATTTTTGCAATGTCTCTTATTTTGATTTTTAGTAGTTTGCCGATTCATGGCATCTTAAATTTTGGAACTCAAGAAACTTTTTGGACAGTGGTATTTCTTGCAATTGGTGTTGATAAAATTATGGCCATATCCTCTGGATTTATAGTTCATGGCTTGGTTGTAATATATTTCTTATTTTGGGGGATTGCTAGTTATTTTATTAAATAGTTTTTGTTTTAATCACATCGTTGTATAGTTCTATGTAGTTTTGTGATATATTTTTGACATCAAATAATCTTTTTGCCCGTTTTCTTCCTAATTTTCCTGCTTCTTCTATCTTACTTGGATTTTTTATGAAATATTCTATTGCTCTTTTTATTTGCTTACTGCTTCTTGGGTTAAGTGTTATCCCCGTTTTACCTAGGACTTCAGAACAAGCACTTCCTTCTCCACAAATTACAGCCATATTTTTTTCCATTGCTTCTGCAATTACCATACCAAAACTTTCTTGAGTGGAAGGTAGTATGAAAATCTTCGAAATAGCGTATAATTCCTTTAATTTTTTTTGATCAATCCAGCCTATAAATTGAATTTTATCTTTTATTTCTTCTGCTTTTTTCTCTAATTCTTCCCTATATGGGCCATCCCCAACAATGATTACCTTATATCCCTCTAAATTTAGATCTTTTATTGCTTCTATTATATATTGAACTCCTTTTCTTTCTAGTAACCTTCCTGCAAATAAGATTGTGTCTTCTTTTTCTTTTTCTACTTTTTCTTCTATATCTATTCCATTGAAGATTACATCTATTTTATCTGTGGTATATGTTTTTAAAATTAGATTTTTTAAATGTTCTGAAGGAGTTATAATCCTTTTTGCATTTTTTATTATCAATTTCCATATAGGGGGTAGTAATTTATGTCCTAGTTTGAATCTATCTGGATTATAGTTTGGGACGTCTGATCCATGTGAGGTAATAACATAATCTAGATTTCTTATTTTTTTTAATAGATAGGAGATAAATCCTGTTGGAATAATAAAGTGTGTATGGTTAATGTCATATTTATTTTTTTTTGTTAATTTTAATGCTTTCATAAATGCAGTTGGTAGATAAGTGAATAATTCAAAAGTTGTACTATATTCTTTATTTTTTCTTATACAAGGAACTCTATAAACATTTATGCCTTCTATATTTTCGTATGCTTTTAGTCCCTTGTAACCCATTGTTACTAAATCTATTTTGTGTCCTTCTTGGATTATCCTTCTTGCAGTATCAAAACATAAAGGGGCAGCACCACCACCTAAAGGCGGAAATTCGAAATTTAACATTAGTATTCTCATTTTTTTATTGAATAACTTTCTTCATCCTTGTAATATATTTTTATTAAAATGTCTGCTAAGATACCAAACATAAAGAAAAATGTTCCTAGAAGTATTAGCAGTATAGAAAGTAGGAGAAGAGGTCTATTTGCTATTGGTTCTCCTAAGAATAATTTTAGATATGTTAAGTATAAACCAAAAATAAATCCAATTGTGCTTGTGAAAAAACCAACACTACCAAAAATATGCATTGGCCTTCTTGAGTATTGCATCCAAAATTTTAATAATGCCATGTCAAATAGACTTTTTAGCGTTCTCGAAAATGTATATTTTGTCTTTCCATGAATTCTCTTTCTGTGCCTTACTTTTATTTCACCTATTTTGAATCCTTTTGATTTTAGTATAATATGTATGAACCTATGCATTTCACCATAAAGATTTAATCCATTTACTGATTCTTTTTTGTATGCTCTTAATGTGCATCCTGAATCGTGAAGCCTATCTTTTAATATTATTCTTCTTAGTGCTCTTGCACCTAAAGATATGAACTTTTTTGAAACTGTGTCTTTTCTGTTAATTCTTTGGCCAGCAACAATATCATATCCTTCTTCTAGTTTTTTTAATAGTCTTGGTATATCTCTTGGATCATTTTGTAAATCACTGTCCATTGTGATTATAACTTTTCCAGATGAAGCCTTTATTCCTGCATCTAGTGCTGCTGTTTGTCCAAAGTTTTTTCTAAATGTTATTGTTTTTACTTTGTTGTCTATTTCTTTTATTGAGCTTATTATAACCGAACTTCTATCTGTTGAACCATCGTTTACAAAAATTATTTCATGAGTTTTGGGTAAGTGATTTAGAACTTTCTTTATTTCTTTGTAAAGTATTTCTATATTTCTTTCTTCATTGTAAATTGGTAATACTATTGAAAGGTCTACCATTTTATAGTCCATGTGTATATATCAAATCCATCAACACCAATTTGGTGATCAAATAATTCAAAATGATCTAAATTTTCCCCCTTATAGAAATATAGTTCTGTGAAAGTGCTTTCTATTAATTCTTCACTCATAAGTCTTGATTTTGATTCTTCTGGGAAGTATGCTATTGCTATGTTGTTTGTTCCTTCTGTTGAAGTATAGACTCTCTTATCATCTCTGTATTTTTGAACTTGCATTAACCCGTTTTCGGTTTGTATTGCAGCTACGTTATTGGTTAAATCTATTATTGCTCCATTACTGCATGTTGCTGTGTTATTTCTTATTTGACAAGATCCTTCGTGCGAATAGCTTGGGTATGGCGCAATCCAATTGTTTGCTTCAGTGTCAGGTAAACCATTTAATTCATTAAAGAATAAAGATGATTCTTCCTCAGAGTATCCTAATCTATCCGATATAATGTTTATTGAGTTTTCTTTATTGTTGTTTCTTATCGTATTGTACATAAATGATCTTTCAAAATCCCAAGAGCCAAAATGTGCCCAAACTCCAGATTTGGCAACCATGTCTTCTGAAGTAATAAATACTGCAGGCGGTGCCGAACAATGTGTTTTTTCTAATATTTTCTCTGGATCTTCTAAATGCTGATTTAAGATAGTTCTTGCTGAGTTTTCATCTAGTAATACTATTTCATCTATTGTGCTTTTGGTTGTTAATGGATCTTCTATTTCTTCCAGGAGTAGATTGTATGCGTCATTTCCGCCACAATCTAACATTCTCAATAATCCAATTGCTTCATTTTCGTCATTTGTTAGAAGAATCTTTCCTACCCAATGTGCAGGGGGTCTATTTTGTGATGCTCCATCAAAGGTTACTGCCCTATCTGCAATTGCTTTGAACCAGTGACCGAAATCCCACCATGAAGTTATAATTGTGTTTTCTGGAGTTTCTTCTTTTATTTTTGTGAGTGCACCATACCATGCGTCGTTCATTGATGGTGCTTGTTGTTTTGAAGAAATGTTTGCAGATTTTATTAATGGTATAAAGCTCAAAATAATTATGATTATGAGTAATGCTGAAACCAACTTCTTTTTTATTTTTAATTCCTTTTCTGACCAGTTTGTTATGAAATTGTAAGCTTTTGCTGAAAAAATACCAATACCTGCTGCAAATACAGGTACCATGAACATTATGAATCGTATTCCTTTTGTTGTTGTGTAAAGTGTCCCTATGAACCATACTACCATTAGTATACCATATTTTATATCTAATTGTTTTTTATTCTTTTTTAGTAAAATTAGTAGTATTCCTATTGTTGCTATTGCAAAAAATAATTTTCCCCCAAGATTTGATATCACTCCAGGTATTGATATTGCGTTTAGTTCTGCTACTGTTGTGTATACGTTTGGCCAAAGTGTTGATTTTGCAGCTTCTTTAAGAAATACAATATCTATTGGAGATTTAAATGCACCTAAGAAAGTACCAAAACTTGTGAATAAAGTTACAAAGAGGGCAGATGAACCTATGAAATACACCATTGTTTTTACAAGATTTTTTGTTTTTATTTTTTTGAATACTTCTTTTTTATGTTTTATTAGCAAATATATGAAGTAAATTCCCATGCTTGCTAGAATAAAGTCTAAGACGTACCACCAACCACCCCATGCAAATGCAAAGATGCCTGAAAATAGTCCAGCTAAAACTCCTGAGATCATTTTATTTTTTTTGTTTGTTGTTGTGAATGATTCTAAGAACAGCCAGATTATTACTAATGGAAAAAATATGCTGTATGCGTCAGTATCTGAAAACCCTGCAGGGGTTCTTGAAAGAAATGCAGAATGTATTGCAAGAATTGATGCAGCTATTGTCCCACCAAGGTTTCCACCTATCTTTCTTGTAATAAAGAAAAGAGGAATTGTTGATAATGCTGCAAAGATTAGTGGTAGAATGAACATAGTTTTCATTAATGAATCATTTCCAAATAATGAACTTATTTTATGTGCATATGCTCCAATGACTGAGTGGAAGTCGTTTGATGTTTCTTTTCCATTTGGAGCCAACATATGATTGTCAAATGGTTTTCCATCTACTAATTCATCCCCCACGTGTCCATTGTCTAAAACATTTTGTGCTTGCCTATAGTAGTGATAAGGATCTATTGCTAGAAGGTATGTTTGTCCTGATTCGTCTTGATAGTAACTTTTAATTTGATTTGTAATCTGTTCTACTTGTTGTTCTATTAGTTCTCTATTCGAGGCTACATATTCATTATATCTTTGTTGTGTTAAAATATTAAGTGTATTTTCATCGATATTCGGATTTTCAGCTATTATTTGATTTTGAATTTGTGATATAATATTATTTTCTAGTGAGTCTTCTGCCATGTTGTTTGCAAATGGTAGATCGTATGTATATGCCCTAAAGAAAACTGCCAAGATTATTGGAATCAATATTAATAGAACTATTTTGTGTTTGATTATGAATTTTTTAGGTTTCTCTAAGCTTTTCTTTATGTTTTCTAAATTGAAATCAATTTTTAACTCGTCTTCCATCTTTTTCTAGACTTTGGTTAAGGTTATAAATGTTGTTGTAATTAATTTTCAATATGCCAGCGTGGCGGAATTGGTAGACGCGCGGGTCTCGAAAACCCGTGTCTTCGGGCATCCAGGTTCAAGTCCTGGCGCTGGCGTATAAACTTTTTAAAAGTTTAATCAAAATGTAAAAGATTAATCAAAGAGAAAGGTTTTTTAATGAGTAGTTTGTTTTATTTCTTTGGAGGTAATTTAAATGGATCCAGCACCCTTATACGCACCAGCTAAGAGCACTACAACTTTCTTGATTGCTATAGTTGCGTTGGTAGTTTTGTTTATTCTTTATAAAATTTGGAAGAAATAATTATTCTTCTGTTAGTTTTTTTATCATTACAGCGAACGCTGGTCTAGTTATGAAAACTCCGACAGTTACACCGATTATTGTTATTAGTGCAAATCCTCTTAGAAGTCCTGCTCCTGCTCTGAGTAATGGAAACATTGCTGCTAATGTTGTTACGTATGCTGCAAAAATTATGAAAAATGCTTTTTTTAATTTTTCTTTCCATTTGTATGAATAGCCAGATTCTTTAGTCGTTACTTCGTCTATAATTACTATGTTATCGTCTACACCAGTACCAACTGCTGCTATTATACCTGCTATTGCTGCCAAATCTAAATTATATTTTGTTAATGCAGATATTCCAAGGATTATAACTACTTCGGATAATAATGCTATAAAAACTGGAATTGAAATCTTTAGATTTCTATACCTTGCAAATATTACTACAGAGACAGCCAGTATTGCTAGTAGTCCCATTATAATGGCGTTTCTTACAAATTCTTCTCCTAAAACTGGAGATATTGTGTCAAATTTTACTATTTCTAAATCAACAGGCAGTGATCCTGTAAGAAGAATTGTTTGTAGTTTGTTCATTCCATTTATGGCATCTAGAACTGCTTCCTGTTCAGTTTCTCCTACACCAGGGCCAGATATTTGGATCTGTGTTGCTTTTATTCCCCTTAAATCTGAACCAATATTAAGACTATCAACTAATTCTCCGTCTAAGTAAAATTCAATCTGTTCTGATAGATAATTGTCAACAACTTCCAAATCTCTTGTTACATCTGCATGTCTCTGAGCTGCTGCATCGCTTAGATGAACTAAAAATTCAAATCTGCAGGCATATCCTTCTTGTGTTTCCGAACATTGGCTTACTCCTGAACATGTTCCATCATTTCTACATACAAAAGTTATATCTTCCCCACCAGAAAATACTGTTTGGTTTTGTATTTTTGCTTCAAATAATCCTTGTGATGCAATTAATTCAGAAACTTCTTCTTGTGTAGCTCCTGCGATTTCTACGATAACATATTTTTCTTCTTGACCACCAAGTAAGGTGGATTGCCCATCTGCTTTTCTTATTTCAATGTCAGATAGACCATATGTATTCAATCTATATTCCATAATCTGAATTAATTCATCTCTTTGCTGTTCTGTTATCTGTGTTTCAGGTCTGAGAATTACTCTTGTTCCACCTTGTAGTTCCAATCCAAGTTTCAAATTTGTACTAGACGCTTCTTGTACTATTAGTCCTATGTCTTCTAGTGTTTTAATTATAATATACTCATCTTTATTTGTTTTAATTCTTATTGAGGAACCTTCGCCGAATTCAGATATTTTTTCTTGATAATCTTGTAGGCTTCGGATTTCTTCTCCATTTATTTCTAAAATCTTTTCGTAATTTGTTTGACTTGTGCTTTCTGAAGGTCCTTCAATCCCTGCAATTTCTGCGGCAGATTCTTCGACTACATTTTTTATTGTAACTCCTTTTGCATCCAATTGGGGATTTATTACTAATAGACTTCCCAGTATGAAAAGTATTAAAATTATTATTCTTGGTTTCTTAAGTAGACTCTTTATTTTCATTTTTCTTTACGTACCAAACAAGCAAACTTGTATTCATTACCCATGTTGAAATGAAATCGATTATTAGTGCTATGAGTATTATTCCGAACATTTGCTTTAGTGTTGCTGAATTTGTGAACATGAATGCCACCAAGAGGGCTATGAATGTTGTTATGGTCATAGTTATTCCTGTTTTGAAGGCAGATTTTATCCTTTCGAAAAGTGTTCCCATTTTGCTTCTTAGAACTTTTGTTGTTAGCAAGATGTCAGTGTCTATTGAGTAACCTATAACCATTAGAAATGCTGCTATCCCTGCTGATGAAATTTTTATTCCCATAAGACTAATTATGGCCAGTGTTCCAACTAAATCTAAAATTGCTGAAAATATTACTGCTAATGAAGGTATTAGTTTTCTGAAAGTTATTAGAACTACAATACCCATTAAGATCAAAGCAAATCCTAAAGCAAACATAAGTTCTCTGAAGAATGTTTGTCCCAAATTTGGTCCAACTTCTTCTAATGAAAATTCATTTATTTCAAAATTATCTCTTAGAAATGGCCTTATCTGATCTGCTGTTAAATCGGAGGCCTCTATTAAAACACCAATTCTTTCCGAATTTGTCATACTTGTTAGTTCTCTAATTGATATATCTGAATCTGGAAATTGTTCTTGGAATTGTGATTCTAAACTTTCTATATCTATGTTTTCTGAATAGACTGTTGATGTTACCCCTCCTTTTAACGAAATGTCTTTGTCTATGAAATGCCCATATTTTGCATTTTGTGATCCAAGAATGAATAGACTTGCCAGTAGAATTATAAGTGGTATTATCAATAATATTTTGTATTTTTTTATGTAGAGAGTTTCTAAAGACATGGTTTTCTTGATTTTCGATAGTATTTAAATAGTTTTGTTTTTGTTCTATTTTTATGATAGAAGTTTTGAGATTAGGACATAGAATTGCTAGGGATAAAAGGATAAGCACACATGTTGGATTGGTTGCAAGGGCTTTTGGTGCTTCTAAGTTGTATTATTCTGGGCAAAAAGATAGTTCTTTGGAAAATTCTGTGAAAAAAGTTGTTAATGATTTTGGTGGGAACTTTGAAATTGAACATGTTATTGGTGTTAGTTCTTTTATTAAGAAGAAGAAAAAAGATGGGTTCAAAGTAGTTCATTTGACTGTTTATGGTGAAGTTTTGGGAGACGTTAAACTTAGTGGGGATTTATTAATTATTGTTGGTGGAGAAAAAGTTCCTCCTGAAATTTATGAGTTGGCCGATTATAATGTTTCTGTTGGTTTGCAGCCACACTCAGAAGTTGCTGCTCTTGGAATTGTTTTGTATGATATTTTTGGAAATGAAATTTTATGTAAAGATTTTAAAGGGAAGATGAAAATTGTTCCACAGAAAAAAGGAAAGAAAGTTGTGTAGAAAGATTAAAATATGATTACTTTTGTTTTTGGTTTATGAAAAAGGGTTTGAAGTGGACATTAATCTCTGTTAGTGCTTTTGTTTTACTAATTATTTTTGGAGGTATGATTTTTTATTTTACTCAAATAAATAATGCTTTTATTAGTAAACCAGATATTCCAAAACCTGAAGTTGATATTGCTTATTTGTTGGCTAATCCTGGAACACAGATTATTTTTGAGGAACACATAGTATATCTTTCTAATGAATTTGGTTCTTACAAAATTCACGAAAGCAGTGGTGGGGATGCAGTTATTGTGTTTTATATGGTTGATATTGATACTGAAGTTGCTTTAATCCAAAATTATGCAGATTCAGAGGTTGTTGATGAAATCCCTGATGAATATGATCTTAGAATTTCTGGAGAGCAAATAGTTATTGCAAATCTGATTGAGAGTGACAATCTTGGGGATGATATGAAAGATAGTATTGATGCTGGAGAAATTGAAATTGAAATTATCTCTGATATGGGGACTCTTGCTTTGAAAGGTTACTTGGGTGTTTATGACGAGCTTTTTTAGAAAGTTTTAAATAACAAATTTTTAAGATATCTTTTGATGAGAGGTGGTTATTTAGTTTGGATTTTAGTTCTTTTGTTTGTTGGAATAGTTGGTGCATCTGTTAATGGTATTGATTTAACTTTAGATAGAACTGTTTATGGCGCAGGTCAAGATATTGGTGGTAATTTAGTTATAAATACTGATGAGGGAGATGAAGTTTCAGTTCATGAGCAAATAGGTGCGGCATTTGTTGATTGTGGTGATGGAGATGGTTCTTGGAATTATGTGTTATATGATCTTTTGAATGATGCAGGCCTTTTTAGTGGTTTAGAGTATATGTACTCTCAAGGAAATCAGCGTTCAGTTTTGGATGAAGAAGGGCTTTATGGGTTTAGATTTTCTTCTTCTGTTGATGAATTGGAGTTTGATTTATCTGGGGAAGGAGGTCCATTTTTTATTGATGTTGGTAATGATGGTGTTGCCGATTGGCAATATATTAGTGCATCAGATGGGTTTGGTAATTTGGTTTATCCTGGTGGATTTGAAAATATTAATTTGCCTAATAATCCTGATGAACGTCGCTTAGGAAATTGGGGGGTCTGCAATTGGTTTGATTTTGAGGTGAATGAATTTTTGGATAGTTTTGATATTAAAGTTAATGCTTATGCCAAGAGAGAAACTGTTGAAGGTTGGCTTGGTGCTGGCGTGGATGGCGGAGATGATTGCATTTTGAGTGGCAATGGGTGGGAGGATGTATCCACTGATTGGGTTCTTTTATCCTGTGAAGTTACTAAAGAGCTTAATTCCAATCATGGTAATCTGGTGTCTGTGGAAGTTTGTTTGAGATCACATCCATCTGGAAATGATGATTTTTTAGTTCCTGTTTTTTCTGGCGAAGATGATGAATATTTTTATATTACTCTGAATGGGCAAATTTTTTCTACAGATTTGCCTTCTCAAACTGTGTCTATAAAGAGCGATTCTCTTGTATCTGCTATTAATGATTATGAGTGTGAGAACAGTGATAATTGTTTGGTTCCTTTTAGGCCAATCATTGGAAATGTTGTAGGTGGTGATGAGGATGCCGAAGGAGAGGATCCTGAATTTAGTTCTTTTGGGAATTTTATTATGGACAATTTAAATTTGAGTGATTATGGTGGGAACATTAGGCATAGCTTTTATGATGTTGTGGAAAGTAGTAATGTGGTTGTTTTAGATGGTTTGAATATTCCCTTAGATGTTTTTGGATTAGATGTTCCAAATATTGTTATTGATGAATGTTCTTTTGAAATTGAGTTTGGAGAGCAATCTGACTTGGAAGTTTTTGAAATTAGGGAAGCTCCAAATGCAATAATTAATATTGATTCTATTTATTTTTTACAAAATCAAAATATTCTTTTTGATGGTAGCGAATCTAATGCTTCTGGCAATAGCACCATAGATAGTTATTTTTGGGATTTCGGGGATGGTACTAATTCTAGTTCTGTTAGCCCAACCAAATTTTATCCTTTTGAGGGTGAATATAATATTACGTTGACTATTAAGGATTCCGGCAATGTTACTGCGACTGATTCTATAACAATTTATATTGTTGATTTTGAAGAACATATTGAGAATAGAATAATTGAAATTAGAAATGGTCTTAGTGAAGCTGATGTTAATTTTTATTCAGTTAGTGATAGCGAGCAAATTGTTTTAGATTTGTTTGATGTAGACTTTGTTATTCTTCCGTCTCTTGTCGATGGGTTGGAAGCTAATTTTACATCTATAAGAGATAATGCTGATTTGACTGAAGCATATCGAAATTCTGTTTATGGTGTTATAGCTACGGAATTGGGAGATATAGCAATGAACACTCCTGCAGATATTAATTTGAGAAATACTACTTCTGTTGGAAATTATAATCTTGCTTTGCCAAGTGATGTTGATCCCTATTCAGGGGTTTCTAGTTTAACTAATGAACAGCGGAGTGAAATTTATGAATTCAATAGAGATAATGTTAATGTTGATGCCAAATTTGAATTGTTTAATATAGATTTTATTGATGGTTGGGGTGATTATATTTTAGTGAATAAAGATGTAACTGTTTCAGGTGGCAGTAATGATGTGTTGGTTGAATATTTATCAGATTATGATTTGGAAAAAATGTTTTATAATGGTGCTAGTGAGGATACTAGTTATGGTAATTTGTATTGGTCAGTTTATGGTTCGGTTGATATTAATTATCTAGTTGAGTCAAGTGAACTTGAAGTAATAAAAAGTGTTGTATTTTCTGATGTTGAACATACAGATGGTATATCTTCCAGTGATTGTGTCTGTGGGGATGGTAAATGTACTAAAATATCAAAGTTAAGTATAGACGAGAGTGATAAAAGTAGTTCTTACTATTGTGCTGAAGATTGTGGTGGCAAGATTCCTGTGCTATGGCTTACTGTTTTGGGAGCTATTTTATTATTTGGGTTATTGTATTTCTGGTTGTATAAAGGTCCCGGAAATTTACAGTCTTTGTCTAACAAACTTACTTTTAAATTATTTAGAAAGAAATTGTTTGTGACTGATAGGGATAAAGTTGTTTTGACTAATTATATTAATCATGCATTTAGAAGGGGATTTACTAGAATTGAAATTAGAACTGCTTTGATTAAGAAAGGATGGAATGGTTCTCAGATAGATGAGATATTTAGAAATCTTTAAATATCTGTAATTTGGTTATTTATTTTGAATGAAAAAGTTATTTTTGGTTGGGGTGATTTTAGTATTATTTTCTGGGTTTGTTAGTGGAGATACTGGTGGTGTTAATGATTGTGTTGTTACCAATGATGCTAGTTGTCCAGCAGGTTACAGTGTATTTCTTTGGCTTTCTAATGAAACAAATGCGCATGTTTCCAAAGTTGGATTTGAAGATAATGGTGACTACAAATTATGTTGTGACAGTAGTTTATCTGGTCAGGGGTTTAGTCCTCTAAAAGTTTATTCTGATGATAATTCTCATGTAGCATATTATTCTAAAGGAACTGACAGTGCGTTTACCTTTTCAAGTGATTATGAATGTTCTTTTTTTAGTGGGGTGTCTCCTGCTGATGTTTTTTGTGTACTTAGATTGAATACTGTTGAGAACTCTCATGTTGAAAGTTGTACTGCCCAGAGTGGATTTTATCCCGTTATCTTAGCTTGTTTTGAAGAAGGATCTGTGGAAGAAGAAGATTTATTTTGTACTGATATAAACGAAAATGCCTTTTGTGATGATCCTGGTTGTTCTTCAGGACAGAGTGAGACAATTTATGAGGATGCTACTGATTGTGGCAATGCACAGGTTTGTCACTTTTGTTTTGTACCAGATCCTGTAGATTATTGTTCTGTAGAAGAGTTTGAAGATGAATGTGATGCGTCTGATGATTCTGCTTGTGTAGGTGTGGAAATTTGTGATTTATCTACTTGTAAATGTGATGATCCTCAAGAGGAACCAGACGAACCGGGTTTTTGTGAGGGCACTTATACTCTTGGTGGGGATTGTTTGGTTTGTGAAGGAAATGGAGATGGTGTTGAATGTGGATTTTCTGATGGATATTTTGAACAGACAATTTATCATTATGAGTTAAGTATTAATGATTGTGAGGGGCATGGACTTTTGTTGTGTTTAGATGATGTAAGTAATTGTATATGGACTGATACCAGTTATGGATATTGCTTTTTAAATGTTGACGAAGATGTTCCCTTTTTTGATTATTTTTCTATAGTTTTTGCTTTGATTTTGATAACTTCTTATTATGTTTATGATAGGAAACGAAAAGGTTTATAAGACAAGATTTTTTCTTTGAAAGTATGCGTGGGTAGTATAGTGGTTAGTATAGCTGGTTTCCACCCAGCTGACCCGGGTTCAAGTCCCGGCCCTCGCATTTCTTTTTGCTCCGGTAGCTCAGCTTGGATAGAGCACTTCCCTCCTAAGGAAGGGGTCGAGGGTTCAAATCCCTTCCGGAGCGTAATCTATTTGTTTAAGATTAAATAATTAAAAAAAGAGAAAAAGTTTTTTATTTTAGTTCTTTGATTACAGCCCAACCTCTTGCTTGCCTGAATTCAAATGTTCTCTTATCTATTTGAAACTCTCCACTGTGGTATGCTCCATTCTTTTCTAAAGAATGCATAGAGTTACCCAAATAGAATATATCCTTGTTCCATCTGTATTTGTAAATAATATTATATTCTTCGTCATTTACTGTTATCTTATTTTTTCCTTTCCAAAGAGATAATCTACATCTTGAATTTTCTGCATCGAAATCACAATTTTTAGGTCTTTCTATTGTTACTTCTTGTGGTTCTGGTAATTCATTTATTGGCTTCTCTGGCAGTTCACATGGAAACTGCGATAGACAATATGAATTAGAAGCTGTGACTAGTCCACCAAACATTAGTAAAGCAATAATTCCAATCAATATTTTTTTCATTTTCCCCCCGTATTTTTCTGTTTATATACTAAATTGTCTATTATTTATAGTTTGCTATTTTTTTAGAAATCTTTAAATATCTGTAGTTTGATATTTTGCGTTAGTGATGAATAATTGATGTGATTTTAAACAAAACTTGTTATGCCCTTCCGGAGCGTAATCTATTTGTTTAAGATTAAATAATTAAAAAAAGAGAAAAAGTTTTTTATTTTAGTTCTTTGATTACAGCCCAACCTCTTGCTTGCTTGAATTCAAATGTTCTCTTATCTATTTGAAATTCTCCGCTGTGGTATGCTCCATTCTTTTCTAAAGAATGCATAGAGTTGCCCAAATAAAATATATCTTTATTCCATCTATATTTATAGATAATATTATATTCTTCGTCATTTACTGTTATCTTATTTTTTCCTTTCCAAAGAGATAATCTACATCTTGAATTTTCTGCATCGAAATCACAATTTTTAGGTCTTTCTATTGTTACTTCTTGTGGTTGTGGCTCTTCCAAACATTTTGTTGGATCTGTACCAGGCACACACTTTGAAGTATCTTCTTCTTCTTCGAAGTCTAAGTAACTTATTCCACTTGGATCTTGGGCTACTGTTAATCCACCAAACATTAGTAAAGCAATAATTCCAATCAATATTTTTTTCATTTTCCCCCCGTATTTTTCTGTTTATATACTAAATTGTCTATTATTTATAGTTTGCTATTTTTTTAGAAATCTTTAAATATCTGTGGTTTGATATTGTGGGATAACTGGTGATAGATTGCAGATAAATATTGAAAAGAAGCATTTGGGATATTTTTGTTTGTTCCTAGTTTTAGTTGGAAGTCTAGTTGTTTTGGCTACTGTGCCCAATCCAGGACATTCCTTAAGTGAGATTGAAAATTGGGAGACTATTTGTACTGAAGCGAGGGTTGCAGATCCTTCTGATGTTTGTTATGATGATGTTGGTGAGGGTGGTGGGGATCCAGTTCCTAATTCACCACATACATGTCCTCCAATGAATGTACCTGTGTTTTTAGAGAGCTTAAATGAAATTGGGATTCTTACGCGTGGGAGTGCCTTGGATTGTGATATTTATCCAAATGGTGTGAGAATTTTTTATCCAGAAGTTAATAGTTTTGGTTTTTCTGGACAAGGTATAAAATATAATCAGTGTGATAATTATTGTAAAGAGTTGGGATTCCACCATGGTGATGTAGAATGTGATCAATCTGTGCCAAATCAAAATACGGTTTGGTATGATACTGGAAGGGGTATTTGGGCTAGCGAGTCCGGATCCAAATGTCAAGGATGTACCTGTTATGGTTTCACTCTTTTGTGACTTGTAGATAACTTTTTAAATCTTTAATTTATTTTGTTCTTATGGAAAAAAGAGGAGTATCTCCACTGATAATTAGTGTGATCTTGATAGGTTTTTCTTTTATGTTATTTATTACTTTTTTTTCTTGGAGTAGTACTTTAACTAAAGGTAGTATGGATAGTATTGATTTTAGTCCGAAGGTGTTGGATTTCAATGTGAAGTGGAGTGAAGAGACGTATAATGATTGTGAAGAAACTGTGAATAATTATTGTTATGTTTTGTTAGTCGAGAATAAAGAGGGGTATGATGTGAATTATCAAATTATAACCAAATCTTCTCTTGGTGTTGAAATTTCTGATGGATATAGCTTAAAGGGACATGAATCTGACTTGTTTGTCGTTTCTTATTCTAGATCTCTTGGTGAAGATGTTGAAGCTATTGTTGAAGCTATGTCTTGATTTCTAATTTCTTGTTTGTGTCTAGAGCATCCAAAAGTTTTCTTCCAATCTCTGAATGTTTGTGAACTTTGATCTGTCCTTTGTTTGAAATTATTGCAGCGAATAGGAAACTGTCTTCTAATTCAAATTCTGCATTTTGGTTTGCTTGATGTTTTGAGAACTCAAATATAAGATACTTCTTTGTTTCAGAAGTATTGTATTTTGTTGTCTCTTTTTTTTCTTCAAGTTCTTTTACTGAAAGTTTTATTCCAAGACTTTTTTCTATTTGATCAATTCTTTTTCCAGCGGTTCCAATTATTGCAGGTATGTCTCTTTTGGGTACATAAAGATTTGCTCTTGTTTGAGAGATTAATTCTATTCGTGCTTTGTTTGAATATTTTCTTATTTCTCTCATTAGCTGTTTTTCTGCAAGTTCTATTGTTGGAGATTTTTCAGTAGATACTGGAATAACAACAGTTTGTTCCCCATAAGAGTAAATTTCATATGATGGTTTGTTTTCAATGAAATCATATACTTCTATAACTGGTCTTGCCAAGTCTGATTCAGTCATTCCAGATGGAACTTTTACTGTTATTTGTAATGTTAGTACTGATGCAATCTTCCCAGAGTCCATAAATATAATCGTATCAATTACTGATGGAATCATACCGGTATCTAATCTTCCAATAAATCTTTGTACAGAATCAATTGCAGATGCAGAATGAATTACTCCTAAACAATTTGATCCGCCCAGTCTCAAGTCTGTGAATAATTTAAAATCTGGAGTGTCTCTAACTTCATCAAAAATTATATTATCTGGTCTTGATAGGAAAAGTATGTCATGGATTTCTTCTGAAGATGTGAAACTTTTAGAGTATTGTGTTATATCTTCTTTTAACTGCAAATCTCTAGGGGATTCTACTGTTTTTGTTATCTTTCCTTCCTTGTTATAGAATTCTGCAATTCCTTGTGCAAAAGTGGATTTACCTGAGCCCGTTTCACCGGCTATTAAAATCCCTCTTGCTTTTGTTTTTATTCTTTCTAAGATTTCTTTTGGTACTTTATAATCTTCTAATGAAAGTTTCTTTATTGGTCTTATTGCAGTGATTTCTAATCCGTCTGCTACTGGAGTTCTTACAATAACAATTCTGTAATTTTTATATTGTATTACACTGGAACCAGGTCTAGAAATTTCTATGAAAGATTTTGGATCCATTTTTGCTTTTTCTACAATATCTTTTGCCAATTCTTCCATTCTTTTTCTTGAAATCTTTTTCTTTCCTAGTTTTACCAAGTCCCAATTTCCAGGTTCTCCCTTTTTACCAACTGGAATGGAATCTTCTTTTAGGTGAACTGACATTGTTTTAACGTCAAAGAATTTTTCTATCTGTGCTTTTTCTACGGGTGTTTTTAGTTCTATGAATTTAACTTCTAAACCATAAGCTTTTGCAGATTCTGCCTGAACTCTATCTGCGGTAATTAAAGTTGCCCTTTCTTTGTAGGCTATATCTCTTATTAAAGCGTCAATTTCTCCAGCTTTTGCAAATCTTATTTGATCTACGGTTGGTCTTTCACCTTGGAAAGTTATCTCTACTTTTTTTGATTTCTTTAACTTTTGTAGCTCTTTTAGTTCGTCAAGTCCCAAGAATCCAATTTCTTTTCTTCTATTTGCCTGAGCTTCTAATTCTGCCACAACAGCATTGGGAATTATGATGGTTCCACTTAGTTCTTTCTTTTTTATTAGCGTTGAAGCTATTTTTTCTATTATTACGGACGTATCCGTTACATATTTTTTCATTTTTTATTTCTCCGATACTTTTTTAAATCAAGTAAATTGTTTATTTATTAGTCCTAGATTGTTAAGAATTCGGCATTCTTTAATAGTCTAGGGCTAGAATTTAGTGTTCTTAAGTGTTTTGATTCTGGTTTATTCTTAAAGAATTATTAATTTATATGCGGGAGACAGGGTTCGAACCTGCGTAAGCACTAAGCTAATAGGTCTTGAGCCTATCCCGTTTGACCGCTCCGGCACTCCCGCGTACTTTAATTTGACTTATTTTTGGTTTTTAAATCTTCCTAAGAAAGCATTTCAAGTCAGTGTAGTATGTAATCACTCTAAGAAACTTAAATTTTTTATTTTTCTTTCACATAGTTGTCTATTGCTTTTACTATTTTTAGAGAAGGGGCTTTTAATTTTTTTAAAGTATTCTTTGGTATTATTTCAGCGTGTCCTCCGCGAGATATGTTTGTTACTTTCCTTTTGTCCTCTCTGATGAATCCTCCACAAAACTTTCCATTTACTACAAGGATTCTTGCATCCCAGAAGCATTTATGGTGTAACCTTGGCACTATTCGTTGTTCTAGAAGTTCCTTTTCTGTTATTTTTGGTATTTTTTCTCCTTTCTTTAGAACGTGAACACCAATTCCTTCCCATTTAGCTATTGGTTTTATAACGTAGCCAGACTTAAAGACATCTGGATTGTTTTTTATAGTTCTTTTTACGTCCGTTTTATTTTTTACTATTACAGTAAATGGAAATTTTATTCCTGCTTTTTTTGCTATGTGCAAACATTTTATTTTGTCTGTTACTGCATGTTCTACATTAGTTGGATTTATTACTAAAGCGTTTTTATCAAATGAAGGGTGTAAGGGATATTTATATCTGAAAATTGTGTCTGGTTTGAATGTTTCTCCATTAACATCTGTTAAATGTGATCTGCTATTTTTATTGTCTTCAACATTACATAATCTTAGATTAGGTATTTTCTTTTTGAAGGTATGGTAGTGCCACGTTCCGTTATCTGTCTCTTCTTTTTTATCTTTTTTTGAATTGATTATTGCTATGTTTCCACCGTTTTTTTTCATAAGTTTTGTCAGGGTATTTATTACTGAATGATTTTTCATTACATTGTAGAATGTATTTGATCCTGGCCAGAAATTCGCTTCTATGAACCAAGGATTTCCCTTTTTGTCAAACATGAAATCTAGACCTGCGTAGAAGTAATGGTTTACCCTCATAATTTGAAAATTAATTTTGTTGTATTTAAGTTTGTTGATTCAGAATTATGGCCCTACCGGGATTCGAACCCAGGTCATCAGCTCCGAAGGCCGATATTCTATCCACTAAACTATAGGGCCAAAGATAGTGAAGATTTTAGTTTTAAAAAGGTTAGCAATTTAGAATTATTTGGCTTTTTTGTGTATTATTACTGCATATGTTATTATTATTGCTGTAACTATTACTCCGATTATGAATCTTAGAATATCGCTCGTTCCATTAAATCCAACTATAAATCCGTAGATTATTGTGCCTATACCTGCCATTGCAGTTCCTGCGCTTATGCTAATCATAGATAGAAGGGCCAAACTTGCTGATACTACGACTGTTCCAGTTATGATTGCTATTATGAATATGTTTCTTGACCAATTGTCTCTTGCATCGTCAAATTTATCCCTGCATTCTTCTTGTTCTGCTATTTCTTCTTCTGTTATGTTTTGTTCTAGTCTTAATATTTCTTGTCCTCTTTCACAGAAGTCGTCATATTCTGGTGAGGGGTAAAATGCATGAAAACCTAACAATGTTAATGAGAAAAGAATTATTGCTATACCAATTCCAAAGATTACATTCATAACTTTTGTCATAATTGTTGTTTATTTTTTAAGTATTTAAATTTTGCTAAATGAGTAATTTTAAATAGTTGTTTTGTTGATTTTTTTTATGAAAGATGCTTATTCTAAAAAAGAGGAGCAGGTTGTTAAGTTTTTAGAGACTGATGCTAAGAAAGGTTTATCTGAGAAAGATGCCAAGGCTAGGTTGGTTAAGTATGGAAGGAACTCTTTAGTTCATTTGAAAAAGGTTTCTAGTTTTACAATATTTATTAGGCAATTCAAAAATCCACTTGTATATATTCTATTAGCTGCGATTGTTGTTTCTTTTTTGATAAAGAGGTTTGTTGATGGGTGGGTCATTTTTGCTATTGTAGTTTTGAATAGTTTATTTGGATTTTATCAAGAGCACAAAGCAGAGAAATCATTGGAATTGTTGAAGAAGATGGGTGCTCCCCATGCCAAAGTTATTAGGAATGGAGTTGCCAAGACAATTAATTCTGATGAAGTTGTTCCCGGAGATATTTTAGTTTTGGAAACTGGCGATAAAGCAGCTGCAGATGCTAGAATTTTGAGTTCTTCAAAAATGGAGATTAATGAATCTGTTTTGACAGGTGAATCTTCTCCTGTTGAAAAGAAAATTGGTGCTTTGAAGGAAGGTGCTGTATTAGCAGATAGAATAAATATGGTTTATGGTGGAACGATTGTTACCTATGGGCATGGTTTAGCTGTTGTTACTGGAACTGGTGGCAAAACTGAGTTTGGAAAAATTGCAAGTTCTTTATCTGAGATTAAGGCTGAAGAGACTCCATTGCAGAAAAGTTTAGCAACATTTAGTAAGAAGGTTGGTATTGGAGTATTGGGCATAGTTATTTTGTTATTTGTTATTGGACTCTTTAGGGGGTTGGATTTAGTGCAGAATTTCATGACAGCTGTTAGTTTGGCTGTTGCCGCAATTCCTGAAGGGTTACCCGCCGTTGTTACAATTACCTTGGCGTTAGGTACTCAGAGAATGGTTAAAAGTAGGGCATTGGTTAGAAAGTTGTCCGCCATTGAAACGTTAGGCAGTACAACCGTTGTTTGCAGTGATAAAACTGGAACTTTAACTGCAGGGGTAATGGATGTTACGCATGTTTATGTTGATGGGAAGATGGTTGGTGTTACTGGCGAAGGTTATTCTCTTGAAGGCAAATTTACTATTTCTGGCCAAAATTTTGACCCAAAAAGAATTGATAAATTATTGGAGTGTGCTTGGTTGTGCAATGATTCTAAATTAAAAGGTTTGTTTGGTGATCCTACTGAATTGGCTTTGAAAGTTGCTGCTAAGAAAGGAGGCGTTAGTTTTGAAGGCTATGAAAGAGTAGATGAAGTTCCTTTTGATTCTTCTAAAAAATATATGATTACCTTAGATAGGAAAGGAAATAAGAAAGTTCTACATTTGAAAGGGGCTCCTGAAGTTGTTTTGGGCAAGTGTAATTTTATTTTAGTTAATGGAAGAAAAGTTCATTTGACTACGAAAATGAAGGAAAAGATACTTGATACTAATCATAAGATGGCAAAAAATGCTTTGAGAGTTCTTGGTTTTGCCTTTGCTGAAAATGGAAATAAGAAAGATATGACTTTTTTGGGATTAATGGGTATGAGGGATCCCCCAAGGAAAGAAGCGAGAAATGCTATTAATGTTTGTAAGAAAGCTGGAATAAAAGTTGTAATGATTACTGGTGATAATTCTGCTACTGCCCAAGCAGTTGCTAGGGAGTTGGGTTTGGGTACTGAAGTTATGGTTGGTGAAGAGTTAGAAAAATTATCTGATGATAGGCTAAAGCATTTGGTAAAGCAAATTGATATTTTTGCGAGAGTAAATCCGGAGCATAAAGTAAGGGTTTTGAAAGCCTTGCAAGCAAATAATGAAATTGTTTCAATGACTGGAGATGGTATTAATGATGCTCCTGCTTTGAAGAAAGCAAATGTTGGTGTTGCAATGGGCAAAACTGGAACTGATGTAAGTCGTGAGGCTGCTGATATTGTCTTGCTTGATGATGGATTTCATTCTATTGTTTTGGCTATAAAAGAAGGCCGTGCAATATTTGATAATATAAAGAAGTTTGTTAGATTTTTATTTTCTGCTAACTTGGCTGAGATTGGTGTTATAGCTACTGCCATTTTTGCTGGATTTCCCTTGCCTTTGTTGCCTTTGCAAATTCTTTGGATTAATCTGATTACTGATGGAATCCCTGCTTTGGCTCTTGGAGTTGATCCTGCTGAGAAAGGTGTAATGAGTAGAAAACCAAGAAAGATGAAAGATGGTGTTCTTCATGGTTCTTATGGATTCTTGTTTTTATCTGGTTTAATTGGTACTGTCATAACTTTGGCTATGTTTTTCCCTAGTTATTTGAGTGGGGATTTGGATAAAGCTAGAACTTTGGCATTTATGACTCTGATCATGTTTGAATTATTTTTGGTATTCAGTGCAAGATCAAATGTTAAGAGTGCTATTGATGTGGGATTATTTAGTAATAAGTTTTTGGTCTTTGCTGTTTTGGGCTCTATTAGTCTGCAGTTTATTTTGTTGTATACTCCTCTTGCTGGAATGTTTAGTTTGGTTTCGTTGGGGTTAATTGATTGGGGTAAGATTATTTTGATTGCTTTAGCTGGTGTTTTAGCTTTAGAGATTGAGAAGAAACTTGTTAATAGAAAAAAGAGTTAAGGACTAATTCTTCTCATAGTTCTTGGGAATGGTATTGCATCTTTTATTGAATCTAAATTGCACAACCATTGAACAAATCTTTCTGTACCTAAGCCGAATCCTGCGTGTGGAACTGAACCATATCTTCTTGAATCTAGGTACCAATCTGATTTACCAAGGTTTACACCTTCTTTTTTTAGTCTATCTTTTATTTTCTTAATATCTGGTTCTCTTTGTGATCCGTCAACTAGTTCACCAACATTTGAAGCTAGTAAGTTGAAGTTCATTCCAGTTCCAAGTTTTTTGGGATCCTCTCCGTGATAGAATTTTAATATTTTCAGTGGGTAATTTGTTACGACTACAAATTCACCATAATGTTTTGCTAACTCTTTTTCTTCTTTTGTTCCTAAATCTTCACCATGTTTTGTTTTAAATCCCTTTTTGTGTAAAAATTTAATTGCTTGATCATAAGTTATTCTTGAGAATGGAGATTTTATTTTTTTTAATCTATCTTCTGTTATTCCTAAAATTTTTAAATCTTTTTTATTATCTTTTAGTACTTTTTTTATTGAATAGATTATACATTCTTCTGCTATTTTTATTATATCATTTAGGTTTGACCATGCTGCTTCAACTTCAAAATGCCAGAATTCTGTTAAGTGTCTTCCTGTTTTTGATTTTTCTGCTCTGAAGGAAGGAGCCATAGCATATACTTTTTCAAATGGGAAAATTAGATTTTCTGCATATAATTGCCAAGATTGTGTGAGAAATGCTTTCTTTCCAAAATAGTTTACTTCAAAAGTTTCTGATCCTCCTTCGCTTGTTTCTCCACTAAAACTTGGTGCTTCTGCTTCTATAAATTTTAAACTTCTTATTTTTTCATGAAGTGCACCCATAATTGTTGATCTTATCTTTAATGAAGCCGCCAACTTTCTACTTCTTATTGATAAATGTCTGTTGTCTAGAAGAAATTCTGGGTTTTGATCTTTTCCGATTGGGAAGTCTTCTGCTATACCAACTACTCTTAATTTTTTTACTTCTACTTCGTAATTTGTTGGTGCTCTGTTATCAGCATATATGTTTCCTTCTATTTCTAAAGAACTTTCTGTTAATAATGAATCTGCAGTTTTTACTAAGTTTGGGTCTTTTATTACGCATTGAATTATTTCTGAAGAATCTCTAAGAACGATGAAGATTTTATCCTTCATTTTTCTTATTCTATGTATCCAACCATGGATTGCTATTTTTCCTTTCTTTTTTTTAATTGCTTCTTCTATTGAAATGAATGTCATTTTATTCCAACTTCTTTTAATTGTTTTTTGTAAACTTCTGATGGACTATCTGTCATTAAATCTCTTGCATCTTTATTTTTTGGAAATGCAATTACTTCTCTTATTGAGTCTTCTCCTACTGCCATTGCAATTAATCTATCTAATCCGATTGCAAATCCTCCATGTGGCGGAGCAAATTTTAATGCATCTAGGAAAAATCCAAATTTTTGTTTAGCTTCTTTTTCTGAGATTTTTAATGCTTTGAAGATTTTTGATTGTAATTTTTGATCATTTACTCTTATGCTTCCGCTTCCAAGTTCCCACCCATTTAGGACTAAATCATAAGATCTTGAAGTTATGTCTTGCGTTTTTCCTATTTTGTTTAGATCTTTTTTAGTGATTCCTGTGAAAGGGTGGTGTGCTGCTACGTGTCTTCCTTCTTCTTTGGACCATTCAAATAGTGGAAAATCTGTTACCCATACGAATTTGAATTGATCTTCTTTTTTTCTCAAGTCTGGTTTATCCGTTTTATATTTTTTAATTGATTCTTTGTATGTTATTCTTTCAAAAGGAATTTTTAGATTTATACCCAGAACTTCTTTCCATACAAATTTTAACATTTTTTCAAATAATTCAAATATGTCTTCTTCTTCTATGAAGCTCATTTCTAGGTCTAATTGGGTGAATTCTGGTTGCCTATCTGCTCTTAAATCTTCATCTCTCATACATTTTGCTATCTGAAAATATTTATCGAATCCTGAAATCATTAATAATTGTTTGAATAGTTGGGGTGATTGAGGTAATGCATAGAAACTTCCTTTGAATTTCCTGCTAGGTACTATGTAGTCTCTTGCTCCTTCAGGGGTAGATTTTGATAAAATTGGTGTTTCTATTTCTAAGAAATCTTCTTTATCTAGGAAATCTCTAATTGCTTTGATTACTTTGTGCCTAATTATTAGGTTTTTTTGCATTCTTGGCTTTCTTAGGTCCAGATATCTATACTTTAGTCTAGTTTCTTCGGTTGATTCTATTGATTCGTCTAATTCTAGTGGTAATTCTTCTGCGTAGTTCAGAATCTCTAATTTGGTAACCTGCACCTCTATTTGGCCAGTTTTTAGCTTATTGTTTGGCTTTGGCTTCTTTTTTACTTCTCCTTCTATATGAATTATTGATTCTCTTTTTAGGTTTTTTAAGTCTTTTAGGAATTTTTTCTCGAACATTATTTGAGTTATGCCATGTTTATCTCTCAAATCTACAAAGGCTAATTTTGCTAGAACTCTTATTGTGTCTATCCAACCGCTCAGATCTACTTTCTTGCCTACATGGGATTTGTTTAGTTCTCCACAAGAATGTGTTCTTAACATATTTTACTTTATTTTTTAGAATTTATTTAAGCTTTTTCCTTTGCTTGACACGATGACATGGACCTTCATTAAGTATTTAAATGGCTTAAATAGGTGTAGGGTAGGCAAACACCTCTTTATCACTATTTCTTTATTCTTTTTTTTAAAATGGAAAGATTTAAAAGCTCTTTGGAGTTTTTCGGCATACAATGAAAGCTAATATTAATAGAATTTTTAGTACATCAGTTCTTATATTTTTGTTATTTTTTAGTGTTATTGGATTATCCGATGCAGATAGACCTGATGAGTATGTTCCTTATGAAGGAGCAGTAGATGATGTAGACTTGGGTGTTTTTAATTTGGATGCAGAGAGAGTAACTGCACATCAGTTTGTAAGCCACCCTATTGCTATTTCTGGTGCTGCGAATGCTATTGCTTTAATAGGTAGCGAAGACAAGCTTAATTTTATTTCGGCATCAGGTTTTGCATTTCAGCCTAGTGGGGGTACTGTGATGGACATAATTGAGTCTTTGGTAACTATTAACGGTAGATTGGTTGTTGATGATACCTCTGAAGATGCATTTGTGGTTAGAAAGGATAATGATGGTTTAGAAGTATTTAAGGTTGGAACTGATGAAAATGAAGTTAGAATTGCAGGAGCCCTTTTAATGGATGGATTTTTTTCTAATGAAGGAAGTCTTTATGTTAAACATGCTTCAAGATTTGCTGATGATTTAACAATTGAAGGAGAACTTTTGGGTTCTAGACAGAATTTTCAGTTTGGACATAAGAGGGTAGCAAGAGGCAGAACTTATCTTTATATGGAAGGAAATGACATACAATGTAGCGAAGAGTTGGGTGTTCCAATGATTAGGGATGGAAGTATAGTTGGAGCTTCAGTTGTTGCTCAGATAAACAACATTCATCTACCTGGAACTTTTGAAATTCATGTGAAGATTAATGATGAAACCGTCTATACTTTGTCTGAAGAAGTTGATAGCGAGGGATATTTAGTTAACCACGGTACTCAGGAAAGAGGACTTAGTGAGTTTAGTGCAGGAGATTTAATTCAAGTTGAAGTTTTGGGACTTGGAACTTCTGACATTGGAAGATATAGATATTCTAATGTTCAGTCCATGGTGGAAGTTCAGTTTGATAACTAAATCTTTTTTCTTTTTCTTCTTTTTTTCTTTAGTAAATTATATAAGCTAGCTTTGAATTGTGTTGACTATGTTTCAAGAGATGGCAGATTTTTCAATTGCTTATTTACTGAAGAATGGGGTAGATTATGCTGAGGCTAGGGCTGAAAGTGGTGAGTTTTCTAGTTTTACATTGAGAGATGGGATTCCGGAAGTTTCTTCTTTTGGGGATTCTTCAGGAATTGGTATTAGATTTTCTATTAAACATAATGTTGGGTTTATTGCGATAAATGATTTTGATAAAAATAAGGTTAAAAAGTTATTGGATAAATCTCTTAAATTAACTGTTAGATCACATAAGCTTGCAGAAAAAATTAAATTTTCAAAATCAAAAGCGATGAATGGAAATACCAAAGTTGCACAAAAAATAGATATTAGAGATGTTGATCCAAGTTATAAGTTTAAATTGATTAATGATTTGAATAAAAATTTAAAAAGCGATCACAAGTATTTTAGTTTATCTGATGAATATGTTAAAAAATATTATGTGAATACGGAAGGTTCCAAAATTTATTCAGAGTTACCAAGAGTAAACTTCTTTTATTTTTTAACATTGAAAGAGGATGGTGAAATAATCCAAAGAAATTTACAACATGGTGGTGTTGGTGGATATGAGTTGTTTAAAAAATGGGAACTTGAAAAAGAAATTGATGCTGAGCTAAAAGCTTTGAGGGAGAATATTAAGTTTGGTGTTAAAACTCCTACAGATAACCTCGATGTTGTCTTGGCACCCGAAGTTGTTGGTATTGCAGTTCATGAATCGGGAGGGCATCCTTATGAGGCAGATAGAATTTTTGGGAGAGAAGCTGCACAGGCAGGAGAGTCTTTTATCAAGAAGAGCATGATAGGCCATAAAATTGCTAGTTCTAAAGTTAACATTGTTGATGATCCAACTATTGAAGGTAGTTTTGGTTTTTATGGGTATGATGATGAGGGGGTAAAAGCTAGAAGGAAGTTTATGGTTAAAGATGGGCTAATTACAGAGTTTATGCATAATAGGGAGACTGCTTTTAAGATGGATCTTGAAAGTAATGGTTCTGCAAGAGCGAATGGATTTTCTGTTGAGCCCATAATAAGGATGTCAAATACTTTGTTGTTGCCTGGAAAGATATCTGAAGAAGAAATGATTGGTGGTGTCAAGAAAGGCGTTTATATTAAAAATTTTATGGAGTGGAATATTGATGATGTTAGATATCATCAAAAATATGTTGGTAATGAGGCTTACTTAATTGAAAATGGCGAGATAACTAAGCCAGTTAAATCTCCTGCATTAGAAATAACTACTCCTTTGCTTTGGAGTTCTGTAGATGAGATTGCGAATAATTTTAAGACTTTTGCAGGAACTTGTGGTAAGGGTGAACCTATGCAAGGCATTCCTGTGTGGATGGGTGGTCCATCTATTAGGTTGAAGAATATAAAACTATCATAATTCTTTCGAAATATTTATAAAGTAAACTTACGTGAATATTTATGTTTATTTAAAAAGGTGGGTTTATACATACATGTATGTATATATTTTTGCATATGAAAAAAAAGGTGACTCTTTCAATTGAAAAAAGAATATATGATTCTTATATGAAATACTGTAAGGAAGAAGGGATTATTTTGTCTAAGCGGGTTGAAGTATTTATTAGCAATGAATTAGAAAAAATAAAGGGTGATAAGGATTAATCTTAAAGGAAGAGCTAAAGAGCTAATCCTTCCGGTGCTTTTTTTTGTTTTCTTTTTTGTAGCTTTTGCATATGCATTTCCCAATGGTCCATTTTTGAATGATTCTGAAATCTTGTTGGAGAATTCTACAATTTTTGGTGCCAATGGTTTATTGGGTGAAAATGAAGATATACTTTTGGATGTTACAGAGTTAATGTCTGATGATAAATTTGTTTCTATAGGGAATTCTGGGCTAGTTAAGCCAACTAAAGAAAGTGAAGCTCCCAATGTAAAAGATTTTAATGATTCAATTAAATTAGCAAAAGAGATATCAAATTTCTATTATGATGTTGTGATTAATCAGCCAGTAAAATGGGAAAAGAAAATAGTGTTGAATAAGGAAGTATCTAGTTTATCTGTTGAGCTTCCAAAAAGTGCTACAGATATTTCTGTTTTTGGTGCCGATCATTTAGATAAAAATTTTCAGTTTGTAATAGATATGGTTGATGAAGATATGCCTCCTAGTGATCCTTTATTTTTTGAAGAATTTTCTGATGGACTTCTAAAGGTTAAAGGACCTCTTACTAATGCATTAGTTGAGTATTATATGCCGGGTCCAATTTCAAAAGAAATTGAAATTAATCCTTGGAAGAAACAAATAATCATATCAAGCGAAGAACATTATGAAAATATTTTAACGTATACCAAAGTTAATAATATTAAAGAAGAAAATTTGGGTCTTTATCATGTTACTGAAAAAGGAAGGGAAAAAGCAGAATTTATAGCTTATGATAAAGATGAAGATGGAAATGTTGATTACATAGAATGGATAACTCCTTCTTTAAGTAACCAAACTTATGAATTAGAGATTATAATTTTAAATGTTCAGTCTTATCCAACTGTTGGGGGAAATTGGACTGTTATGTTTAATACTACTGGACAAGCAGATTTGAGAATAATAGCGATAAACGATACTTTTTTTGGTGAAGATCTTGAATTTTTGGAAATTCGTTGTGGAGATGCTTTTGTAGAGTATGATTTTAGTAATAATTCAATTTTTGTCCAAAATTATGCTTGTGATGGCGAAACCGGATTTGAAATAAGTGGTGTTTTGACTCCGGGAAAACATCATTTAGAGTTTAATTTTGGAGGTCAGACTGCTTATGCAAGTAATGATGCTACAATTTCTACTTGTCAAACGTTAAGTACTGCAAATCAAGTTTATTTATTGGATGCAGACATTACAAATGATGATGGTACTTGCTTTACTGTTTCTGCAACAAATGTAACTTTAAATTGTCAGGGGCATGTGGTTGATGGGGATGATGATACTAGTGGATATGGTGTCATAATAAATAATGTTAATTACGACGGTTTAACATTAATAGATTGCAACATTCAGGAGTTTGCTAGGAATCTTTATGTTGGTTCAGGATCTGACGATATAGTTATTTTAAATTCTAATTTAACTAATGGTTATTATGATGGTGCTTTAACTTATTCTGTTCAAAATATGAGAATAGAGAACTCCTCTTTTTCAGGGAAAAATGAATATGGTGCATATTTTTGGCATAGTAGTGAGGTAAGGAATAACAATTGGACAATTATAAATTCAAATTTTAGTGGGGGTACAACATCATCAGATTATGGTGTTCAAATAGGTTATATGGATAACTCTACTATTGTTAATAATTCATTTAATGGTGGTCAGGCAGTTGGAACCTATGGATATGGTGCAAATATGCAATATATGGTAAATGTTCTGATTGCAAATAATACTTTTGTCGGGGGATCTACGGATAGAGATAGGGGAATTTATTTGATGTATGCAGATAATATAACTTTCATCAATAATACTGCAATAAGTAGTCAAAATGACTATCCTGCCGGGGAATTTTATGACTTGGATAATTCGATAATAGAAAACAACTCTTTTTCTTCACCACTTACTTATGGATTTAGACTAAATTATTATTCTTCCAATAATAATGTTTATCAAAATAACATTACTTCTAGAAACGGGGTTTCCATCCAAACCTATTCCACAGATAACAATCTTACAAACAATATGATTGATTCTTCAACTGCTTATGGGGTGTACATAAACAACTATGCAACGGGTAATAGGATGGTTGGTAATAATATAACTTCTTACAGTTATTCTTTTTATGTTGTTTCTTATTCTTCTAATAATTATTATATAAATAATTCAGCTATTTCTACTAATTCTTATGTAATTTATCTAAATGATCATTGCGGGGATAATGTATTTTATAGAAATTTATTGAAGAGCACTTCTGGAGGAAATCATTATGGAATTAGGGCATATTTAGGTTCTGGTGGAAATAACATTACTGAAAATAATATAACTTCAAGATATACTGCATTAAGGCTTGAAAGTGACTCTCATAATAATTATGTTGATTCTAATATCTTGAATTCTACTGCAGAGATTGGAGCTTATTTGCTGACTTCAACTTCTGTAAATAATACTTTTATTAATAATGTTATACAAGGTGCAACTAATGGACTTTATGTTGTTAGCACCAATACAAATACTAAGATAATTAATAATACGATTAGGGCTGGTAATGGTTATGGTACGTATGTATCTATAGCCACCGATTTAATTTTAGCCAATAATACCATTCTTTCTGGAACGTCAAATGATAACGGTCTAGGATTGAATGATATTGAAGGAGGTGTTGTTGATAGTAATGTAATTAATGGTACTGCTTCAGGAATCTTGGTTTTAGGTGGTACACAAAATGTTAATATTACTAACAATTATGTTTGGGGAGCTCTTGGAAATGGCAATTATTATGGGATTTATATTTATCAGGCGTCTACTGCCAATAGAATTGTGAATAATTCATTAAGTAGTTATCATTATCGTGGTGTTTATTTGGATGATGCAACATATAATCAATTTGTTGGGAATAATATTACTTCAGGCACTACTTCAAATTGGGATACTGATGCAGGCATATATTTAAGTTATTCTAGTTATAATAATTTTTCAGGCAATGTTGTGAATAACACTGGCGGTTCATCCATAGTTTATTCGTATAGCCATAATAATACATTTACAGATAATATTCTTGAGAGCGGGTATTCTGGTTTTTATATGTCTTATAGCAAAATAAGGCAAACAGATTTTGCAAATAATAAAATTGTTGATACTGATTCAATATATGATTATCGTTTGTTAGGTTCTATTGCGGCTAATTCATACTTTTACTTTTTGAATTCTAGTTATGACGACGATGCACTTTATCTAAGAGATGATTACTCTACTGTTGAAAGACTTTGGTATGGTATAGTAAATGTTTCTAATACTAATGGTCAAGTTGATAATGCTACGGTCTTAGCTTATGATAACACATCTACATTGGTTGGAAATGAGACTACTGATTCTGACGGGTTAACTTCTCCGATGCCACTTAGAGAATATGTTGGTGTTAGGAGTGGTAATGATAATTTGGGAAAAACTTATTATAATAATCATACATTTGATGCCACAGAATCAGAACACTTTTCGGGATCTAACGTTGCCAATATGAGTTCTAGTAAGATTATAAGTATTGTTTTGGAAGACTGGCCATTGATTACAATCTTGGCTAATTATCCTTCTGCTATGGATTATAGTGCTAATGACATCTTGACAATAAGAGTTAATGAATCTAAACGTCCTGATTTGATCAGTGCTGTAAATGTTACGATTAATTTTGTTAATGGTACATCAGTTATCTTTAGTATGATAAATGGTACTGGTGGAGACGCAGAGCTTTGGGAGTATAATTATACAATTAATGGTACTGATGTTGGTGGACCATTTAACATTACTGCTTCTGCTTTTAATTTGACGGGATATAATTTTATTAATGACACAGATGTTGGCTTTTCTATTGCTCCAAATATTGTTTGGTTTAAAACATATGATGTGGACAACAGTTCCAAATCTTTTTTTGCTGAAAACGAGGATAGCAAACTAAAAACTTTTGTCTATAATGCCTATGAGGGATATCCTAGAATAGTTGTTAATGACTCTGATGGCAATAATATTTTTGATAAGACTATTATGGATAATGAAAATGGTTTGGTTTACTCTTTAGATTATATTCTAGATGGTACTGCTGGATTTTTTGATGTTGCTATTTATTCTAATAGTACTGATTCTGAAACTTTTGAATATTCTTTTTATGGGGGGGCAAATTGGCAAGATAATTTTACAGATAATAATAGTAATATTTTTGTGTATAGTAAAGAAATAAATATAACTGAACCAAATGTTACTGAAAGATATTTTTATCCTGTGGATGTTAATATTAATTTGAGTGAAAGTACATATAATGATTCTATAAGAATTACATCT